>Ga0256840_1000719_pt1 | contig 33067 bp, 29 predicted proteins | sample 355202metaG_FD_185969 | JGI IMG/M metagenome (GOLD analysis project Ga0256840, IMG submission 185969) | Hydrothermal vent microbial communities from Mid Atlantic Ridge, Atlantic Ocean - 355-202 | ecosystem: Environmental > Aquatic > Marine > Hydrothermal vents | place: Atlantic Ocean: Mid...
ATGCTTTAGTGATTGTGCCTATTGTCCCCTGCGGGCTGATAACGACCCTTTGCGCTCGAGCCTAAGCCCTGAAGAAATTGTAAGGGCCTTTATGGCTCTCTGGCAAAAAAGAATAGTGCACGGGCTCTTTCTGAGTTCAGGTGTCTTTGCTGCCCCTGATACCGTGATGGAACATCTCATTCAGGTGGCCCGCATTCTGCGGGAAAAAGAAGGGTTCCAGGGCTACATTCACTTAAAAGTCATTCCCGGGGCAAGTGAGGCTGCCATAGCAGAAGCCGCCAAATTTGCCAATGCCCTTTCGGTAAACCTTGAGGCCCCCAGCGCCAGATATCTGTCTTCTCTTAGCAGGCGCAAGGATTTTGCCAAGGTGTTTGAAAATCTCAAAAAAATTTCTCTTATCAGGGAAAGAAGAGGATTTTCTCTTTCTCAGACAACGCAGTTTGTGGTAGGGGCCGCTGGCGAAAAAGACGCAGACATAATCTTTCAAACAGCCTTTCTTTATGAAAGGCTTAAGCTTAACCGGGTTTACTTTTCAGCCTATCAACCAGGCCTTGGGCGAGAGGATTTGCCTGGCGAAACTTTGGCTCCCAAGAGCAATTTTTTGCTGCGTGAGCACAGGCTTTATCAGGTGGATTTTATGCTTCGCAAATATGGCTTCAAAGCCAAAGAAATCCCTTTAAAAAATGGTTTCTTGTCCCTTGAAAAAGACCCCAAAGAGGCCTGGGCAGAGAAGAATCAAGCCTTCTTTCCGGTAAATGTAAACCGCGCTTCTTACTGGAAACTTTTGCGTGTGCCAGGCATTGGCCCTACCATTGCCAAAAGAATAGTGGCCGCAAGAAAGCATGCCAGGCTAAGGGACATCGAGCCCTTCTTCCCCAATAAAAAACTCTTTGCCAAGGCCAAGCGTTATGTTTGCTATTAGGGAAATTCAAGCTGCCGTTGCAAGCGAAGGGGGAGCTTGAGATCACCAGGGCAGGTTAATGCCTAACCGTAAGGGAAGATTATTAACGTCTCTAAGGCTACCCATTGACGAATAGTTAGAAATGTTGTCTAAAAATTTTGTCGTTATGCAAAATTAGGAGAGTAAGCGTTGAAACGTATTCTGGAACCAGAACTTATGCTCGATGAGGAACAGGCCAAGGCCTATGCCCTGGCTGATTTTTCCGTTCCGCACCAGATGTTTGTGGACCTTTTCAGAAAAAAGTTTGGTCCTGTGCTCACCGGTTTGGTATTAGACCTTGGTTGTGGCCCGGCAGATATAAGCGTGCGCTTTGCCAAGGCCTATCCCCATTGCACTATCATCGGCCTTGATGGCTCTCCTGCCATGCTCAAATACGGCCAAAGGCGCCTGGAAAAAGAAGGCCTAACTGACCGCATAAAGCTCACCCTTGGTAAAATACCTGAGGTTGATTTGCCTGAAAAATCATTTGACGCTGTTATTGTAAACTCCCTTCTGCACCACTTGCCAGAGCCCCTGATAATGTGGGAAATAATCAAAAAAGTAGCCAAACCCAAGGCTCCAGTCTTTGTAATGGACCTTTTGCGCCCCGCAACCAAAGAAGAGGCCCTAAATATAGTAGAAAAATACGCGAGAAACGAACCAGATATTCTCAAAAGAGACTTCTACTATTCTCTCTTGGCGGGTTTTCGCCCGGAAGAAATCGAGGAACAACTCAGGCAAGCAGCCCTTTCTTACTGGACCTTCGAAATAATTACCGACCGACATTTTATTGTTTATGGGCGGTTTCTTGCCGTTTCCCAAAAGAGGCTGACCTCTGGTTCCCTCTAAGCATCATAATGGCCATTTAAAAGTTTTTTTTTACCTTCCGAAAATACACAAAAAAAGCGGGAGGGAGAGATGAGAAGAGTCCTAGAAAAGTATTGGACGTTTCGGTTTTTTTCTTTTTTGCAGGCCTTTTTGGGTTGTTTGATCTTTGCGGTTTTTTTGGCCGTAATAATTCATTCTACCACTACGATCCTGCTACATCTTCAAAAGCAGAAATTAAGGGACTTGGTAGAATCTGCCTATTCTATTGTAGATCATTACTATTCTCTGGCACAAAAAGGAAAACTTACCGAGGCGGAGGCTCAAGAACTAGCCAAAGAGACAATAAAATCTTTAAAATACGGTCCAGAAAAGAAAGATTATTTTTGGATAAATAGCGATAATCCCTCTAAAACTATAATGATTATGCATCCATATAATACCAATCTTGTGGGAAGAGATATCACAGATATTCACGATAAAAAAGGGATTAGAATGTGGCGTAAAATGGCCCAAATTGCTTCTACGCAGGGAGAAGGCTTTTTAAGATATTATTGGCAGTATAAAGATAATAAAAATCTAGTCGAGCAAAAAATTTCATTTGTCAAGCATTTTGCTCCTTGGGGATGGGTAATCGGTACGGGATTATATAAAAGAGACTTTAATGAGGAATACTATAGGGTAGTTAAAAAAATAATAGCTGGTTTTGTCGTATGTATCTTGCTTTATATAGGGATATCTCTATTTTTTACGAGCATAATAATAAAGCCTATTATGTATCTAAAAGAATCTCTTAATTCTTTGTCAAAGGGAGATTTAAGAATAAAATTTCGAGAGTTTGGTGTAAAAGAATTTAGAGAAATTGCAAGGTCACTAAACATTACTACTTCAAATTTAAAAGATCTTTTGCGAGGAGTTTATAAAGAAACAGAAAATATGGCTATTAAGACAAGTAATGTAAAGGAATCTGCGTCTGAAGTAGAAGAAGACATTGTTGGGGCAGAAAAGATAAGTGGAGAAATGGAATCTTTTGTTCAAAGAGTAATAGAAAGCATTAAAGATGAACAGATACTTATGGAACAGGTTTCTCAAGCGGTGCAAGAAATCAGTGAAAATACTATCAAGACTTCAGAGGTCACTTCTCAAGCGGTAGAAGAGGCCCAAAGGAGTCAAAAGATTATGAAAGATTTGCATAACACCATTGAGGGAGTTAACGGGATCCTTAAGATGATCGAAGATATTGCCAACCAGACTAATCTTTTGGCCTTAAACGCCAGTATAGAGGCTGCCAGGGCTGGGGAAGCCGGTAAAGGGTTTGCAGTGGTAGCAAACGAGGTGAAAGAGCTGGCCAAACAGACTACCGAGGCCACCAAGGAAATTTCGCAGCAATTAAAGAGTATTAAATCCCAAAGCAGAGGTGCCTTAGAGGCCGTGGAAAATATTGCTGCAATAATAGATCAGGTCAATGAAGGCGCTGCTTCGGTGGCTTCGGCTATAGAGGAACACACTTCGGTGATGGGAGAGATAACCCAACGTATAGAACAACAAGGGGAAACAGCTGAAGAGATAGGGACAAAGAGTGCGAAAGTACGAGAAACCATGACCAAGAGTGTGGAGATAGTGAAAAACTTTTACCGCGACGCCGAAGAATTGCTTAATGCTACTGAGCGCCTGAAGGAAAAGGCGGCCCAATTTCGTATAGAGTAGGAGAGTTTGTGCCTTTCAGGGCAGAGTTAGCCGGGTTGCCGGGATGAAAAGGCTGTATTCTTTGGGTTGATTTGTAAGGGGGTTTGTTTTATGTACTGAAATTTTTTTATAAGTCGTCTCCATCTTGACATAGCTTTGGTAGGCTTCTAATATTATTTTTGCGCTATAAAGGGCGGGTATAGCTCAGTTGGTAGAGCATCAGCTTCCCAAGCTGAGGGTCGCGGGTTCGAATCCCGTTGCCCGCTCCAGAAAGAAACCGGCTCAAGGCCGGTTTTTTATATGGGCTTTTAAAAGTGGGCCTTTAACGCCCACTTTTTTTGTTAGGGAAACCTTATGTCTAGAGAAGAAGTAGTGAAAAAGGTTTGGGATTTGGCCGAACCGGTGGTCTTGGCCCGGGGGCTAGAGCTAGTCGATGTGGTATTTCGCCGTGAACCCCAAGGGTGGGTTTTGCGACTATACATTGATCGTCCAGGCGGTGTTACTTTGGGAGATTGTGTGCAAATAAGCGAAATTATAAGCGATTTGTTAGATGCTAAGGATTTTATTCACCATTCTTATAATCTAGAGGTATCTTCTCCTGGACTAGATAGACCTTTGCGCAGACCGGAGGATTTTGAGCGTTTTGCCGGAGACAAGGTAAAGATCACTCTCAAACAGCCTTTGGAAGGGCGACGAAATTTTACTGGTTTGTTAAGAGGTTTAAGGCAGGGGAAGGTCCTTTTGGAGATAGAGGGACGGGTGTGGGAGCTTCCCTTAGAGGGGATCAAAAAGGCCCACATCAAATATGAGTTTGATGTTTAAGGGAGTTTGATTTTTAAGGGGATGAACATGGCCGGAGAAGTGCGCAAGATCGTCGAACAATTTAGTAAAGAAAAGGGAATCCCTCGTCAGATTATTATTGAAGCCTTGGTAGAAGGTATGCGGGCAGCCGCACGCAAACGTTTTGGCCCTAGGGCCGAGATAGATGTGCAATATAATGAAGATACCGGGGAGATAGAAGTCTTTCGTTTCCGTCAGGTAGTGGAAAGGGTCAAGGATCCAGACAGAGAAATATCCCTGGAGGAAGCGCGGTCCTTGGATCCAAACGTACAGGTAGGTGATGAAATCGGGGTCAAGATCGATGTACGGGAGTTAGGACGTATAGCGGCCCAGTTGGCCAAGCAAATTCTCTTTCAGAAGGTTCGTGGGGCTGAACGCGAGCTTATCTATCAGGAATATAAAGATCGTATAGGACAAATTGTTACCGGTTTTGTGCACCGTTTTGACCGGGGAAACATTATTGTTTCTCTAGGTCGTGCGGAGGCAGTGCTACCTACCGCAGAACAGATCCCCAATGAGCGTTACCATAGGGGAGACCGCATAAGGGCCCTGATATTGGAGGTGCACCGGGCTGGTAGAGATCCCCAAATAGTGCTTTCGCGCACACATCCCGATTTTTTAAGGCGCCTTTTTGAGCTAGAAGTCCCGGAGATTAAGGAAGGGATCGTCAAGATAGTCGCGGTGGCCCGTGAGCCTGGCTCGAGGGCCAAGATGGCGGTGGTTTCTTCCGACCCTGATGTTGATCCCGTGGGCGCTTGTGTAGGGCTAAAGGGTTCAAGGGTCCAGGCGGTGGTGCAAGAATTAAAAGGCGAAAAGATCGACATTATCCCCTGGAATCCGGATCCGGCCCGTTTGGTCTATAATGCTTTGGCGCCGGCAGAATGCACACGGGTGATTATCGATGAAGACAGCAAGACCCTAGAGGTCATTGTACCAGACGATCAACTTTCTTTGGCCATTGGCAAACAGGGCCAAAATGTACGTTTGGCTTCTAAACTCTTGGGCTGGCGTATAGACGTGATGAGTGAAAGCCAGTACATGCGCCGCCAAGATCCTTTCTTCCTGGAGATGCTCGAGATAGATGGAATGACCGAAGAAATCGCGGCTAAACTCTATGATCAGGGTATAAATTCTCTTTCGGCTCTGGTGCAAGCGGATATAGAGCAGGTGGCAGAAATAGCAAGGTTGCGGGATTCAGAGGCAAAGTCGTTGATCGAGGCGGCTCAAAAATATCTGGAAACAAAGGCCAGTGTCCAGTCTGAACAAGACGTGACGGAAGAGAATACTTTAGAGGTGTCCAGTGCAGAAGGTGTTGAGTCCTAAAAAGAGGCATATCCCCAAGAGGATGTGCCTTATTTGTGGACAAAAAAGGCCCAAAAAAGATCTGTGGCGGTTGGCCCTAAACGAGAGAGGGTATGTCTTTTTTGATCCGGAACAGGTTTCTCCTGGGCGGGGGGCATATGTGTGCCCGGAAGATACTTGTATAGCAAAACTTTTTACCAAACATGGTGAAAAGCGTTTGCGCCATGCCTTTAAGGGACGGGCGCGGGGTTTGACCCAAAAAACAATTGAAGCATTAATGGCGGCCTTGGAGTCGCGGGAAGGGGGCACAGGTTAATATGGGTAAGATAAGAGTATATGATCTGGCCAAAGAAATGGGGGTAGCTCCTAAAGAGCTGGCAGACAGGATCAAACAAATGGGCTATAGCATTCGAACGCATTCAAGTACTATCTCAGAAAGTGAGGCTAGGGAAATTCGTGTTCGTTTGGAAGCCGAAGGTTGGGGCAAGAAAGAAGGCCTTTCAGAAAATAAAGAAGAGAAGAAGACAGTTTCGCAGCATACAGTAATTGTGCGTCGGTCTAAAGAAACTTCGCAAGAGAAAGAAGATACGCTGGAAGAAGAGAGAGAAGACATCCAGCCTACTCCAGAAGAAGCAACCCCCAAAGCAAAAGTTAAGCCAAAGATCAAACTAAAGTTAAAGATTAAAAAGCCTTTAAAAGGCAAAACAGAAAAAGAAACAAAGAAAGAGCCCCCGAAAGAAGAAATCAAAGAGGTTTCCTCTGCTAAAACCGTAGAAGAAGTAGCAGAAAAAGGCGAAAAGAAGGTTGTTGCTCCTTCCGTTCCTGAGATCAAGGCCAGGATTGTTGAGAAAAAGGTCCTTAAACCCAAAGAAGAACAAAAGGAGAAGGAGGTCCGAAAAGAAAAAGAAGCTCCTCCAGTAGAGGAAATTAAAGAGCCAGAAGCCCGGGCTGAAGAAAAGCCTCCCAAGGAGGCCAAGGTAGGAGTTGAAAAGGAACCTTCCCAAGAAGTCTCTGCCCCTTCGGAAAAGAAGGAGGCCAGGGTTACCAAGCCCTCTAGTGGGCCAAAGGTTGTAGCCCGTGCAGTGGGTATGGTCAAAACCCCTCTGCAAAGAGAAAGGGACAAAAAAGAAGGGGAATCCCGGATAAAGAAACACAAGAAAGAGCGGCGTGTAGTGACTGATTTTGCCAAGCGTTCCAAGCCTAAGGCCCCGGCTCCATCTCCCACCAGTATGGAAAAACCAGGAGACAAGAAGCCCAAACGGTCCCGTAAAAAACAAGTCGTGGAAATGGAAGATTTCCTTAAAAAGAAGGCCAAAAAGAAAGTTGGTCGCCCCAAGGCTGAACGGGAAGAGATTATGGAAGAGCTTGAGCTCATGAAAGAGCTGGAAAGTGTTGAGGGGATGGAGCTCCCAGAGGTTACGGAAGAGAAAAAGCCAGGGCCCAAAGGGGAAACGGAGAAGAAAGTTTCGGAAGAGCAGGAGCCAAAGGCCTCTACCTTGCCTCGTAGAGAGAAGAAGATAAAAGTTTACGAATCTATTCAGGTAGGCGAGTTGGCCAAGCTGATGGGGGTTAAGGCTTCAGATATTATCCGAAAGTTTATGGAAATGGGCACCATGGTAACCATCAACCAATCTATAGACCCCGATACAGCCGCGATTATAGCGGCAGAATTTGGTTTTGAAGTGGAACAAGCGCCTATAGAGGAAGAACAGCTACTGGAATACAAGCCCCCTGCTCCAGAGGAGCTAGAGCCTAGGTCTCCAGTAGTAACGGTTATGGGCCATGTAGACCATGGTAAGACTACCCTGTTAGACGCTGTTCGTCAGACCGATGTAGCCCTGAGAGAAGCCGGAGGGATTACCCAGCACATTGGTGCTTACAAGGTGCGTTTGGAAAACGGGCAAGAGATCACTTTTATTGACACTCCTGGTCATGAAGCCTTTACTTCCATGCGTGCTCGTGGGGCCCAGGTTACCGATATAGTTATTCTGGTGGTAGCAGCAGACGATGGCGTTATGGATCAGACCCGTGAAGCCATAGATCACGCCAAGGCTGCCGGGGTGCCGGTGGTGGTGGCTATTAACAAGATCGACAAACCCGATGCCAATCCCGAGAGGGTCAAGACAGAGCTTGCCGAGCTGGGTTTGGTCCCTGAAGAATGGGGCGGAGAGACCCTTTATGTAGAGATTTCGGCCAAGAAAAAGATAGGCATTCGGGAGCTTCTGGATTTGGTTCTACTTCAGGCCGAAATGCTTGAGCTAAAGGCCGCTCCCAACCGTCCTGCGCGGGGGCGTATTATCGAGTCACGTCTCGACAAGGGGCGCGGTCCGGTGGCCACTGTAATTATTCAGGAGGGCACCTTACACGAGGGGGATCCCTTTGTCGCAGGAGTTACCCATGGCCGGGTACGGGCAATGCTCGATGAGCATGGGCGTCGCCTCAAGGAAGCGGGGCCTTCTACACCGGTTGAAATCCTTGGTTTTTCTGAGGTACCTCAGGCGGGAGACGACTTTATCGTCATGCCCGATGAACAAAAAGCACGGAAAGTAGCAGAATACAGGGCGAGAAAACAGCGTGAGGCGGAGATGGCCCGGGAGGCCAAGATGTCCCTGGAACAACTCTTTGATAGGCTCCGCGAAGGAGAGATTAAAGAACTTAAGGTAATTCTTAAGGCCGATGTTCAGGGCACTTTAGAGGCCCTGGCCGATTCTTTACGTAAACTAGCCACAGAAGAAGTAAGGGTAAATATTATCCGCACGGGTATAGGGGCGATCTCCGAAAGTGATGTAATGCTGGCCTCGGCCTCCAAGGCCATAATTATCGGCTTTAATGTTCGTCCTACACCCAAGGCCAAACAATTGGCTCAGCAAGAAAAGGTCGAGATCCGCTTCTATGACGTGATCTATAAGGTCATTGAAGATATTAAAAAGGCCATGAGCGGCCTTTTAGAACCGGAATACGAAGAAAAAATTATGGGGCTGGCGGAAGTACGGGCTACCTTTAAGGTACCTAAGGTTGGTGTGGTGGCGGGTTGCTATGTCAAAGAAGGCCGGATTGAACGAGGAGCAAGGGTTCGTTTGCTTCGGGATAATGTGGTCGTCTATAACGGGCGTATTTCCTCCCTTAAACGCTTTAAAGAGGATGTAAAAGAGGTACATGCCGGTTACGAGTGTGGTGTGGGGCTGGAAAACTTTAACGACATAAAGGTTGGAGACCACATCGAGGCCTACGAAATAATAGAGATCAAGCGCGAACTATAATTGGTCCTCTGGGTGCTTATGGTGGTAGGCATTATAAAGTTTAGCATCCATATCCCTGAGACCAGGTCTCTTAAGGCCAAACGACAGGTTGTTCGCCGACTATTACAAAAAGCTAATGGTCGGTTTAAAAATATTGCTATATCTGAGGTTGGCAGCCACGACCTGTGGCAAAAGGCCGAAATAGGTGTATCAGCTGTGGGAGTAGACCACCAGGTCATCAACAGCTTGTTAGACCAGGTGCTAGACTATTTTGAAGAGTTTGAAGATATCGAGATTATTCATGCCGATATGGAAATTTTTTCCCTGTGAGGGTGATAAACAACATGAAAACGCGCCGTCAGCGCCGTATGGCCGACTTTATTCAGGAAGAAGTAGCGCAGATTATACGAGAAGAGTTAAGTGACCCTGCTTTACAGGGGCTGATTACTATTTCGCGGGTAGAATTGACCAAAGACCTCAAACACGCCAAGATATTTTACCAAGTCCACGGGGACGAAGAAGACGAAGTAAGGGCCAACCGTGGCTTTTTACGTGCTAGTTCTTACATACGCAAATTAATAGCCCAGCGTTTACATACTAAATTTGTCCCGGAAATAAGCTTTGTTTTGGACAAGCCTGATGAAGAGCAGGAGCGCTTAGAAGCACTCTTTGCCCAGATTAGACAGAAAAAGGCAGGGCAAGACTGACTACTAGCCCGAAATCTATGTTCAAAGGACTTTTGGCCCCCATATTGGATATATTTCGTAACGGGAAGCGCTTCTTTTTATGCACCCATGTGCATCCAGACGCCGATGGCCTAGGATCTATGTTAGCCCTGGCTTTGGCCTTGGAAGAGCATGGTAAAGAAGTTTGGTGTTATATTGACGGTGAGAGGCCCCATTTCACAAAATGGTTGCCTGGCGGGCAAAAATTATTGTCTTCTTTACCAGGCGATAGGTCATGGATCGGCGTTGTCCTTGACTGTTCCGAGGCCGCTCGGGTGGGGCAGGCCAAAGATTTTGTCTGTGGTTTGGATCCGTTAGTGGTACTTGACCATCATGAGGTAACTGGTGCTCTGGGGACGCATCAAGTTATAGTGCCCATTTATGCCACCGGAGGGCTGATTTATTATTTACTTAAGGCCTTGGGGTGGTCGATCACTATCCCTATAGCCGAAAACCTGTATGCGGCTATTTTTTCCGACACAGGGGGGTTTAGATATTCTCAAACCACCCTGGATACGTTTCAGGTAGCTTGTGATTTAGTGGCCAGGGGGGTTGATCCGCATAAAATAGCCGAAATCCTTTACGAACATTATCCGCTCTCCCGTTTTTGTCTCCTGGGACAGGTTTTGAGCCGCTTGATTTTTTTGGCCCAGGGGAAGGTGGTGCTTTCATACATAAGTCACGAAGATTTTCTCAGGTGTCAGGCTCAGAAGACCGATCCGGCAGATTTTTCTTCTATGTTGCGCTGTATCGACGGGGTGGAGGTAAGCGTTTTACTTAAAGAGTACCATCCGGGGGAATTTTCGGTGAGTTTACGGAGTCGGGGGCAGATCAATGTAGCCCTCCTGGCCCAAGAATGGGGGGGAGGGGGACACAGTTGTGCGGCTGGTTTCAGGATTAACGACTCGCTTGCAAGCATCTTAAAACTCCTAAAGCGGCGATTGGAGGACTTGTTTAAATGAAAGATGGGATCTTGGTGTTGGATAAGCCCGAAGGTAAGAGTTCTACAGAGATGGTCGAGTGGGTAAAGCGACGCTTTAGGGTTCGGAAGGCCGGTCATGCAGGCACCTTAGATCCCTTTGCCACAGGGGTCTTGCCTATTTGTCTGGGGCGCGGGACAAAAATTGCCCAGTTTATTTTGGCGGGGGACAAAGAATACGAAGGCCGTTTTGAATTGGGGGTAGAGACCGATACATATGATTTTACCGGCGAAGAGGTAGCCCGATATCCCTTGCCGGACCTGTCGCGGGCTGAAGTACAGAGGGTCTGTGAGGAATTCGTAGGGGTGATAGAACAACGCCCGCCGGCCTTTTCTGCCGCCAAGCTCCATGGTCGTCCCCTTTACAAATACGCCCGGGAGGGACTCAAGGTAGAAAAGCCTCCCAAAAAGGTGGAAGTATTGGCGTTTGAAATTTTGGATTTTCAACCACCTTTTGTGGACTTTCGTATCTACTGTAGTAAAGGCACGTATATTCGCTCCTTAATCCACGAAGTGGGCCAAAAATTGGGGTGTGGGGCGGTATTATTGAGCCTGCGTCGTTTGCGCAAAGGGCCCTTTACTCTCGGACAAGCCCTCAGTGTAGAAGAGTGCGAAACTCTTGGCCCAAAAGGGCTTGAACAAAAGATCATTCCTATTCCCCAGGCCCTTTCTTTTATCCCTGCCCTGACGATAACTCCCGAACTGGCCAGGCAAATACGTCATGGGCGTCCTTTGTCTCTTGGAGTACTGGGCAATATGATTAAATTTCAGAGGGTAATGCGTAACCCTCGTGTGCCTTGGTTGAGGTTGATTACTGCAGAGGGGTCGTTGGTGGCGGTATTAGAATATCCAGAGGTATTTGAGGGTATGGGAAACGCCAAAATGGTGCGGGTCTTTCCTGAAGGCTGAAGACTTTTTTTCTGGTAGTATTGATGCTTTCCGGCACTGATGTTAGAAAAGAGAAATGCGCAAGGGCGGGCCTAATCCCCCCTTGGGCTTAAAATTAATATGTTTAGGAGGAAGGAAAATGGCCTTTGATACAGAAGTAAAGCAGGAAATCATCAAAAAATTTGCCCGACACGAAAAGGACACGGGTAGTCCAGAGGTGCAAATTGCCCTTCTGACCGCACGTATTAAACACTTGGAACAGCACTTTAAGATACACAAGAAAGACCATCATTCTCGGCGGGGGTTACTCAAATTGGTAGGACAACGTCGTCAACTTTTGAACTACCTCCGGCGTACCGATTTTGATCGCTATCGAAATTTAGTAAAGGCTTTAGGTCTCAGGGCGTAGAGAGAGGGCCTTGGGCCCTCGTTTTTATTTTTACTCTCTCTGGTCTCTCCCAAAGTCAATCCATTCTATAAAAGAGGTGTTAACATGCAACGCATAGAAACCGAAATAGCCGGGCGCAAATTTGTTTTGGAAACCGGTAAAGTAGCCAAGCAGGCTCACGGAGCGGTGTGGGCATCTTATGGTGATACCGTAGTTTTGGTTACGGTGGTAGCTGCTGATGAGCCAAAAGATATGGATTTTGTGCCCCTTACCGTAGAATATCAAGAGATGTACTATGCTGCCGGGCGTATTCCTGGTAGCTATTTTCGTCGGGAGATGGGCCGGGGCAGCGAAAAAGAGATAATTACCGCCCGCCTTATCGATCGTCCCATTCGTCCACTGTTTCCCAAGAATTGGCGTTACGAAACCCAAATAATGGCCACGGTATTATCCCTCGATCCGGAGATAAATCCCGATGTCGTGGCCATTACCGCTGCCTCGGCAGCGCTTGAACTCTCTCCTCTTCCTTTCCAGGGCCCGGTGGCGGCGGTACGGGTAGGTATGATAAACAACGACTTTGTGCTGAATCCCTCTACCTCACAACAAAAAGAAAGTAAGCTCAATTTAGTGGTGGTGGGTAACGAAGAGGCCATTGTTATGGTAGAGGGGTTGGCCCAAGAGGTGCCGGAGGAAACGGTAAAAGAGGCCCTGTTTTTTGCACACGAGGGGCTAAAGCCCCTGCTGGGTCTCCAAAAAGACTTTCGTTCTCAGGCCGGCCGGCCCAAGATGGACTTTCCTGCTCCCCAGATAGACCAAAACCTTAAAGACAAGGTGCGTAGGTTGGCTTTGTCTCCTTTGGAGGAAGTGATTCGTACTGCACCCAAGGTGGAGAGGGGGCAGAAGCGCAAGAAGGCCTGGTCGGATCTCCTTGCGGCTTTGGGTGAAGAGGCCCAGGGTCGGGAGGCCGAGGTGCGAGAATACTTTGAAGAACTCGAAAAGGAACTCATGCGTCGTATGCTCCTGGAAGAGGGGCGGCGGGTTGATGGTAGGCGGCCAGACCAAGTACGTCCTATTTGGGCCGAGGTTTCGGTGCTGCCTCGCACCCATGGCTCAGCTATCTTTACCCGGGGCGAAACCCAGGTCTTGACTGTGGCAACCTTGGGCAGCCCTGAAGAAGAACAACGCATTGATATGCCCGGGCAAGAAGTATTTAAACACTTCATCCTCCATTACAATTTTCCCCCTTATTGCGTGGGCGAAGTGCGTCCGTTGAGGGGGCCTAGCCGGCGGGAAATTGGTCACGGTATGCTTGCCGAAAGGGCCCTTGTACCGGTGATGCCTAAAGAACACGAGTTCCCCTATACCGTTAGGGTGGTCTCTGACGTCTTGGAATCAAACGGCTCTTCCTCTATGGCCACGGTGTGTGGGGCAACCCTCTCCCTTATGGATGCAGGAGTACCCATTAAAGATATGGTAGCTGGTATAGCCATGGGCCTCATTAAGCAAGAAGATAAGGTAGTGATCCTTACGGATATTTTGGGCGATGAGGATCGCATGGGTGATATGGATTTTAAAGTGGCGGGGACAGAAAAGGGCGTTACGGCCCTCCAGATGGATATAAAAATTACGGGTATTACGCGAGAGATAATGGGGCAGGCCTTGGCGCGGGCCCGGGAAGCCAGACTCCATGTATTAGAGTGTATGCGTAGGGTGCTCGACAAACCAAGGGAGCGCCTTTCCTCATACGCCCCTAAGGTATTGACTCTGCATATTAGTCCAGAAAAGGTAAGGGACCTCATTGGCCCTGGCGGAAAGACTATCAAGGGTATTATTGCCGCCTGTGGGGACGTAAAGATCGATATTGAAGACCAACGTGGCGAAGTGCGTATATATTCTTCCTCTTCTGAGGCGGCAGAAAAGGCGGCTAAAATGGTCAAAGAGGTGACCCAAGAAGCCGAGGTGGGTAAGCTCTATCTGGGTAGGGTCACCCGGGTGGCTGACTTCGGGGCCTTTGTGGAGATATTTCCCGGCACAGAAGGCCTAATACACATCTCTCAACTAGATAACCGTCGTGTACGCCAGGTCACAGATATCTTAAAAGAGGGTGATGAGGTCTTGGTAAAAGTCATCGACATTGACAAGATGGGACGTATTAAGCTTTCACGCAAGGCAGCTTTATCCGAGGCCGCTAAGGAATTAAAGCCTAGTGCTCCCGAAAAAAAGACACCTTCCAACCAAGACCAAGATTAAAGAAAGGGGGGATTTCCCCCTTTCTTTGCCTCTTATTTGGCCAGGAGCCATTCTAAAAGGGCCAGGTGTAGCCACATTTTATTTTCGGCCTGATCCCAAACCACAGACTGTGGGCCTTCTAAGACTTCCTCGGTAATTTCTTCTCCCCGATGGGCAGGAAGACAGTGGAGTACAATGGCCTCTGGTTTGGCATGCGCCAGTAGCTCTTTGTTTACTTGGTAAGGGGCAAAGACTTTTTTACGCTCTTGGGCCTCGTCTTCTTGCCCCATACTGGCCCAGACATCGGTGTTGATAACATCGGCTCCCCTTACGGCCTCTATCGGATCGCGTACTATTTTAACGGGAATAGGGGCCTGTTCTTGTACCTCTTGGAGGATTTGAGGGTCGGGATCATAACCCTGGGGACAGGCCAAGACAAATTCAAAGCCAAGCCTTGCTGCTGCCTCCATCCAAGAGTGGGCCACATTGTTACCATCACCCACCCAGGCAATCTTTAGCCCTTCTAGGCCTCCTTTCTTTTCTATAACCGTCAGTACATCGGAGAGGGCTTGGCAGGGGTGGTGTTTGTCCGAAAGGCCATTAATAATGGGCACGGAGGCGTAGCGGGCCAGCTCCTCAAGCACCTCTTGCCCAAAGGTCCGGACCACTATGGCGTGGACGTACCGGGAAAGTACCCGCGCTGTATCTTTCAGAGGTTCGCCTCTAGCCAACTGCAAATCACCCCGTGAGAGAAAAATGGTCTGGCCCCCTAAACGATGCATAGCGGCTTCAAAGGATACCCGGGTCCTTGTAGAAGGTTTCTCAAAGATAAGGGCCAAAATTTGCCCCGTTAAAGGGCGATGGGATATCCCCTCTTTAAAGTGCTTTTTGAGTTCTTGGGCCCTCTTTAGGAGATATTGAATCTCAAGCGGAGAAAAATCAAAGACCCTTAGAAAGTGTCTCATGGTAAACCCCCTTTAGCCCATGTAGAAAAGATTTTTTATAGCACAGATAAGAAAATTTTTAAGAGGCCCTAATTCTCGGGGGCCAAGAAAAGTCCTTAAAAGAAAAGAGGGCACCTTGAGGTGCCCTCTTTGGGAAGGTCAGTTGTGGTTATCTTTGGCTACTGTTTAATCCTTTTTCGAGCCAAGAAAAGCCCTGCCAGAGCACTTCCTACCAGAAGCATAGAAGTGGGCTCAGGAACAGTGGTAGCTACCTGTCGTATACCAAAACTGCCGTACCCTTGACCGCCAAGGTTCTGATCTATTTTAGCCAAATCTATTTTTAACACGAAGGTCTCGGTACTGTTGCTTTGTTGCCAACCAGGGGCCCAAAACTCCAAAACTTTTCCGTCGAAACGGTCATTCTGAAAGACAGTACTCGAATACTCAACCAAGGGGAATTTATCATAACGATTCTGAAAATCCTTGTCCCAGAACTCAAAATGGTAGTCGGACCAATCGTAAGGAGTAGTGTTTTTAATCATAAAGTCTAGCTCCCAAGTAGGGTTGTTTAGGTCATTGCTGTCGAAGGTGAAGACCTTGTCAAAATACTTACCGTCTTTGTTTACAATTGCGTACCCGTCGTGTGAGGGATAAGGGACCCGGTAGGTCTCGTTGTAGTCTTCTAAAAGAACCGCTTTCCCAGATGTAATAGCTAAACCAGTAATCTCGTTCAAGTCATTGGGATAGACATCTGTTACGGTTAAGGCCCTTACTGATACCACCGAAAGGACGATCAAAAACCATAAAGCCAAGCCTAAAACCAACCATTTCCTTTGTGTTTGTGTTTCGTTTTGCATCCTGTCCCTCCTTTGATTTTTTATCTACCTAAAACCCATAAAAATGATCCACCACCTCCTTTCTTCTGTATTTGGAGTTGCAAACTATTACTATTTGCATGCAAAATCAGTTCCTGATTGCTTTGTTTGAAAACTTCAAAAAAATTGAAGTTTAGTAAAATTTTTTGTCCTATTAATAGAACTAAACCTTTTTTAGAGGTCAAAAAGTGGGAAAAGAAGTGGAGCTTTTGGTCCTCTTTTGTCTTATAATATCGCCATATAACGTTTATTTTTGTAATGTTTAGATTTAAGGAAAAATTTTTCCTAAATGGAAAAATTTTTCCCTTCAAGGGAAGGTAAAAAGGAGGACGTGGTGTTAGGAGCTATAGCAGGTGACATTATTGGGTCGGTGTATGAAGGTCGGCCTATGAAGGGCAAGGATTTTCCCCTGTTTTTACCGGAGTCTCATTTTACCGACGATACCGTACTGACCGTTGCGGTGGCCAAGGCCGTTATGGAAGATAGAGACTATCGTCGTTGGCTTTGGACTATAGGGCGGCAATATATGGGTGTTGGCTATGGGGCCTCTTTCCGTCGCTGGTTGCAGGCCCATGATCCCAAACCCTATAATAGTTGGGGAAATGGGGCAGCCATGCGGGTTAGCCCTATTGGTTTTGCCTTTGATGATATTGATACCGTTTTAACTGAGGCCCGAAGATCTGCCGAGGTCTCTCACAATCATCCCGAGGGTATAAAAGGGGCCCAAGCCACGGCCTTGGTGGTGTTTTTGGCCCGTACAACTCATGATAAAGACCGTATAAGAGAAGAGATAACCAGGCGTTTTGGCTACCACTTGTCCCCTATAGAAGAAATTCGTCCGCACTACAGTTTTGATGTTTCTTGCCAGGCTACAGTGCCTGCGGCGATAAGTGCCTTTTTGGATTCTTCTTCTTACGAGGAGGCCATCCGTAACGCCATCTCTTTGGGAGGAGACGCGGACACCCTGGCCTGTATTGCTGGTGGTTTTGCAGAGGCCTACTACGGGCCGGTAGCACCATATATTGTAGAGGAGCTGAAGCGTCGTTTGCCCGAAGACCTTTGGCAAATTGCTGTCCGATTTTGGCAGAAATATGTCCTGGCAAGGTTTGCTAGTCCCTGAGGTCTTTAAAAAGGGGGAGTTAGATTTAACTTGACCGATTTGAGTAAAACAAGGCAAAACTATAACATGAATAAGCATATACTTTTGGCTACCGATGGTTCCTCTTTTGCGCGTAAGGCCCTCAAATATTTGGGGCAGATCTTTTCTCCAGGGGCCCTAGAGGTAACGGTTTTGGCCATTGCCCCTGCTGCGCCGTCTCATTTACGTACCCCAAATCCAGCAATAAAAGAGTTGGCTAGACAAGAGCGTTTGGAAAAAATCGAGATGGAAAACTTGACCAAGGCCCAAAATTGTGTCCAAGAGGCTATAGATATACTTATCCGGTCTGGCTGGCCTCCAGAATTCTTACACAGCAAGGTACAGATCAAAAGGGGAGATCTGGCCTACACCATCTTGCGCGAGGCTCGACAAGGCCGTTACGATGCCCTGGTAGTGGGGCGCCGGGGTTTGGGACGTATTGCCTCGGCCTGGATGGGTAGCGTGTCCCAGAAACTTGTCACCTATGGTCAAGGCGTGCCCCTGTGGATTGTGGCTGGCAAAGATTGGTCTTTACGTTTTTTAGTGCCCCTTGATTTCTCCTCCGACGGTTTAAAAGTCGTTGATCATCTTGGGTTTATCCTCTCCGAACACCCTCGGGCCGAAATAGTACTTATGCACGTCTGGCCATGGAGTATATCATCTACCCAAGAGGGTCCCCTGACAGATCTGGAAAAGATATATCCCAAGAAGTTCCCCTCCGAAGGGTTAGATTTTTTCACGCAAGTACGCAAAATTTTGGTAGAATTTGGTATATCTCCGGAAAAGGTCTGGTTAAAGTTGAAAAGTAATGTACTAGGTCCGGCAGGGGCCATTATAAAAGAGGCCCGCGAAGGGGGTTACGGTACCGTAGTAATTGGTCGCCGAGGACAGGGAGGCTTTAAAGAATTGCTTTTAGGTTCGGTTTCGATGAAGGTTTTGTCCAATTTAAACAATAGGACCGTATGGGTGGTAGGATGAAAAAAGTACGTTGTCCTCATTGCGGCCGTTTGGTGCCTTGGAAAGGGAATCCCTATCGTCCGTTTTGTTCCCAACGTTGTAAACTTATAGATTTAGGACAATGGCTTGGTGAGGCCTACCGGATATCTGTCCCTGCAGAAGGAGTGGAAGAAGTGCATGACTCTTCTGAGGCCATGGCTGATCAAGGTGATTTCATGGGGAGGAAACCATGAGGGTAGAGATCCTTACCGTAGGGCCATTGGCCGTTTGTTGTTATTTTGTGATTTGCCCTGCTACTCAAAAAGCCGCTATTATTGATCCTGGAGGAGATGAAGATTTGATCTTAGGGAAGATAAAGTCTTTGGGGCTTAAGGTCTCTTATATTTTGGCTACGCACGGCCATGCAGACCATGTATGTGGGGCGTGGAGGCTTAGGCGGGAACTGGATGCCCCCTTGGCCATGCATAAAGATGACGATGAATTTTTCCGTACGCCAGAGGCTATGGCTATCTTTTCTGCCTGGGGTTTTGAGCCCAATGAGCCCGCAGACTTAACCTTTGAGGACGGAGAAGTATTTTCTATAGGGAAGATACATCTTAAGGTCATTCATACCCCGGGGCATTCTCCTGGATCAGTGTGCTTTTACGACGAAGAGAGATATATCTTCACTGGTGATACCCTTTTTGTAGGTGCTGTGGGCAGATCAGATTTGCCCGGGGGTAATTTTCAAGAAATGCTGCGTTCCATCGAGAAAAAACTATTGGTGTTACCAGACGAAACGATTATTCTGCCGGGCCATGATTACGGCGATAGACCTTATTCTACCATAGGCCAGGAGAAAAAAACTAACCCCTATATAACGGAATTTATCCTTGGTGGATAGATCTACCCCGTCCCATTCCCTCGTATCTAAAGCCTATTTGGCGCACTCTTTCGGGCTCGTATATGTTACGGGTGTCTACCAAACAAGGTTCCTGCATGAGAGATTTGATCTTTTCTAGATCAAGATACCGAAATTCGTTCCACTCAGTAATTATCAAAAGGCAGTGCGCCCCTCTGGCGGCTTCATAGGCATCTTTAACGTAATTTATAGGCAGATGGGGTTTGGCCTTTTGGAATTCAGCCTCGGCTATGGGGTCATAGGCATTTATTTGGGCACCTTTTTCGACGAGCATTTCGATAATTTCTAGGGCCGGAGATTCACGCACATCGCTGGTATTGGGCTTGAAGGCCAGCCCTAAGACTCCTATTGTCTTACCCTGTAGGTCCCCGCCGCACATCTTTTCTACCTTGTTTACCGTGACTTGACGCTGTTCTTGGTTTACCTCCAATACGGCTTCTAAGATGCGTAGACGATAACCATTTTTTCGCCCCAGGTAACACAGGGCTTGAACATCTTTAGGGAAACAAGAGCCCCCAAACCCAGGTCCCGGGTTTAGAAAACGAGCGCCTATCCTGGGGTCTAACCCCATGGCTTTGGCCACGGTTACCACGTCGGCCCCTACGCGTTCGCAAAGATTGGCTACTTCGTTGATAAAACTTATTTTGGTGGCCAAAAAGGAATTTGAGGCATATTTGATCATCTCGGCGGTTTCAAGATCAGTAATAACAAAAGGTGTTTCGGCTAGATACAAAGGTCGATAAATGTCTTTAATTATGGCAATGGCGTAAGCACTTTCTCCGCCAATTACTACGCGGTCAGGGCGCATGAAGTCTTCTATGGCACACCCTTCTCTTAAGAATTCCGGGTTAGAAATAATGTCTACAGCCACGTTGTTTTTCTTGTTTTCGTCTATTAATTTTTTGATCCATCGGTTAGTGCCCACGGGGACGGTACTTTTGGTCACAATGACCTTATAGTCGTCAATAACCTCGGCCAGACTCAAGGCCACCTCACGTATATAGGTAAGATCTGCAGAACCGTCTGGGGCCGGCGGGGTCCCTACACAAATAAAGATTACCAAGGCTCGGCGTACAGCTTCGGCCAGGTCTGTACCAAAGGAAAGGCGTCCGGCGCTTACATTTTTTTGGACCAGTTCTTTTAGACCGGGTTCGTAAAAAGGGATTTTACCCTCTTGGAGTTGGCGTATTTTTTCGACGTCTTTATCAATACAAATAACGTTCATGCCGAAGTCAGCCATCCCTGCTCCGGATACAAGTCCTACATAGCCGGTACCTACCACGGCAATATGCATAAACTCCTCCTGATTCTATAAATAGGGAAAATCATCTAAGACTTTTTCTAACCCTTTTTCCGCCAGTTCTTGGACCGTCAGCCAGCCAATGCCCTTGTAAAAACGTATGGCCAAAATATTTTCGAAAAGGGGTTTTTGGGTCTCGTCGAACCAGCCTTTCCATAAGACTTTAGCGTCTTTAGTGTGTACTAAAATCAAGGCAAAGGCCACCGAAGCCGGTTTAGCCACGGCAAACCCTGAACCTTTCCTCTCCTCGTATCGGAAAACTTTACCGTATAATACAGCATCGGCACCCAATTTTTGACCGATAAGGGAGATGAGTTTTAGGCTACGGGCTCCTGTGTGTTTAGAAAGTACTTCGGCCCAGAGGCCTAAGGCAGTATTTTCAGGTACCAAATAGAAGAGACTACGCCCTTTCAGGTGTTTATAAAGGAGGGCGGTTAAGATTTCGGCCCCCTGGGCGGAGACGTGTCCTCTATTTATAGGATTGGGGAAGGTACAGGTGATTTCGTCTTCTCTCTGCCCTGGACATACTGGTTCAAAAGGCAAGACAGCAATCTTTTTTAGAGGGGGATACTGCTTTGGAGGAATACTGGGCCTGGGTGCACAAGAAAAAAGGACCCCCAGGCATAATAAGAAGAAGGTTTGATAGTATAGTTTGCTGTGCACTAAAGGACCCCCTTGGTAGATAAAGGCCCTTTGCCCTTGGGGCTTAAGGCCTTACGTAAGGCATGCCCCAGGGCTTTGAAACTGGCTTCAGCCAAATGGTGGGCATTTTTTCCGTATAAGAGGTTTACGTGTAAGGTAAAGAGTCCGTTCATGGCCAGGGCCTTGTAAAATTCTGGGATGAGTTCGGTATCGAAAGAGCCTATTTTTTCCACGGGTAAGCTCCCCTTAAAGACAAAGCAGGGCCTGCGGGCCAGGTCGACCACTACTTGAGCCAGAGATTCTTCCATGGGAAGAGTCATTTCACCGTAACGGGCAAGGCCAGCCCGGTCTCCTAAGGCCTCACAGAGGGCCTGGCCCAACACAATACCCACATCTTCAACTGTGTGATGATAATCTACGTGGTAGTCACCGCGGGCCTTTATTTTTAGATCGAACCCGGCGTGGACCCCCAGCAGGGTAAGCATGTGGTCGAGAAACCCTACCCCTGTATCTATGTAGACCTCTGCCTTACCCCAAGGATGAAGCAAGACCTCAATTTGGGTTTCGTGAGTGTTCCTTTCACGTTGTATAGGTAAGTTATCTATCATCTTCAAGTCCTCTCTCTAAGATACCGATTTTCTTTTGCGATGAACGAAGTATTGAGAACACAAATTAACCAGCTTTTAGAAAAGCTGCAAAAGCAGCTTCCTGTCAAGTTTTTTGCCTTAAGGGAGATCCCTGAGGCTGTGGTATGGGCCGAGAGAGGGGGTATAGCAGTACACGAAAACTTTCATACCAAAAGGCGTTATGCCTTCCATGTTATCTGTGCTGATCGAAAGGTCCTGGAGAATTTTTGTCGGGTGGTCAACCTGTCTTCCGACCAGATAAAGGCCTCTGAATTTTTCCGTTTTTGGCATATCACTTGGATACCGTTTCCCCCCCCACCCAAGAAGAAACGCTCTCGAGGCAGGCCTAGAAAGACAGTCTAAGACCTAGCTGAAGGGCTAAGGATACCCTCAAGAAAAAAAGAGGCTATTTGTTTCGCTGCTGTAGAAACCCGATATTTCTTACGTGAAGACAGGATCCAAAAACGAGACATTTCGTCTAAGGCCCCAAAAAAGGCCCGCTTAAAGATACCTGGTTTTATATCTTGGCGAAAGATACCCTGGGCCTGACCTTCTCGCACTATGGCAGAAATAATATTTACGTATTCGGCAAACTTTCGTTGATGGCGTTCTCGAAAAAATTTGTAACTTTGTCGGAGTTCCAGCTGGAAGAGTTCGGCTAGGTCCCTGTTTTCTTCGACGAGATTTAGGTGTAACAGGGCGTAGCGTTCCAGCTTTTCTCTAGGATCGGAAAGGGAAGATAATTCTTGCTTTACACGGTTAACTATACGCCCCATCTCCCTTTCTAATATGGAGACCAGGAGATCATATTTGTTTTGAAAATATAAATATATCGTCCCGTCGGCTACCCCTGCTTCCTTGGCTATTTCAGATATGCGGGCGTTAAAAAAACCTTTGCGGGCAAAGACCCTAATGGCCGCCTTGAGAATCCGTTCTTCCTTGTCCGGGGACTTTTTAGACATCTTCACAAAACAATTAGTGAATGTATTTTCATTCATTTATTATTATCGATATTAGACTGTCAAGCTATTTTATAACTCGTCTTTAAGACGAAAAAAATTAAATATCAAACACTTTAGAAAGGTGGGGAGAGGATTAGGTATTAGTTAAATAAATCATGTTTATGCCGGGCGAAGCCAAGCCCCTCCCGACCTCTCGTTGGCTCTTTCACGGAACCTTTTAGAGCAAGCCCCTTTACCCATCATGGCAAGCGAACTCCCGTTACGTGTCGTTGCGAGTCACGAAGTGGCGAAGCAAGCTCAGAGAGCGAGTGGATCTAGATCGCCACAGTAGGATTTACCCACCTCTCCGTTTTTTACGGGCCCTGCTCGAAAGACGCGAGAGGCGAAGCCGTCGAGCGCCTTGAGCCCCTAAGTCTTTCTCAGACACAAAGAAAAAGGTGTCCAGGACAACCCTAATCATGAAGCCCGGCGGTAGTTGGGGAGCAGAGCCTCCAGGTCGTCTTCATCCTTCAGATCAAACCTTTCAGCAGTTTTGCGGCATCCAGGAACGGATCTGAGACCATAGATCCAGAAGCAAAAAAATTGACTATTTTTGTGTTTTTGGGCCTGGTCACATCCCCTTTCCGCGAATTTTAAGTAATTCAAAGACCTGGTCAAACAAGAGGTATAGCTCTAGTACTCACGCCTGATTTTGGGCGATGCCCGCAAAAGCTTAATTATCACAATAGATACAGCCTTTTCGTGTATCCATAAACTGTCAAACTTCGGTTTTAATACCAAAACCACGGTCAAATGTGCTGATTATCTACCTATTCTGTGGTGCGAGCAGGCGATTCTTTCGGGCGAAAAGGAAGGAGCACTAGTTTATATAGAAATGGTTATGGATTCCTACGAGGAGTCCTCTTAAACCTGGAGCGGAGAAATATACGGTTTTCCGACCATCTTCCATCTGAGGCGCCTGCTCCAAAAGAAGAAATTTGTGGCCAGCCATTATCTCCCGTCTCTCGCGGGTTTTCCTAGTTGTTACCTGTCCTCTCTCCTGGCTCAAAGCCTATTTGAAATTCAAGGATACAAACCCAGAATTATTGGAAGAATTTTTCAGCAAAGAGGATTTAGTAGCGTTAAATGAAGCGCTGTTTGCTAATAAAGAGGAGTGTCCACCCAATTGTGTAAATTTAAAATGACCAAATTAAGGAGGATGGACACATGAGCAACTGTATCTTCTATAAGAATCCGGGAAGATGGCCAGGTCAAGAATAAGGCCATTTATGTGGTAGTAGGGCTAGATCTTGAGGGCTACAAGGAAATCTTGGGTTTTTGGGTAAACGGTACGGAATCGAGCCGATTTTGGCTTGGGTATTAAACGACCTCAAGGCCCAAGGGGTAAAAGACGTCTTCATTTTCAGCATAGATGGGCTATCTGGACTTGAAAAGGCGATAGAGTAGAAATAAGGCGGGTTATGTACACGACAAATATCATAGAGAGCTTAAATAGCAAATTTCGTAAGGCGACAGGGGGAAGGAGGGTCTTTCCCACAGACGAGGCCCTGCTAAAATGCATGTATATGGCGGCTCTAGATCTGGAGAAAAATGGACTCGGCCGATGAAAGATTGGCCATCGGTCTATAGCCAGATAGCCATTTTATTCATTGAGGATAGGCTGGGATGAAATTTACACAGTTATATGGACACTCTCCAAGAACGATGGCAGAGTTACAAATGGCTTGACAAAATCCACAGTATCTTCTGGGGGCCTATGGGCCCTAAGAATCCACAGGTCGATTGATAATCCTTCGCCTGCGGCTCAGGGCTTCGGCTTAGGATGATTAGGATGATAAGGACTGGCAGCAATCAACGTATCGGTATTTTTGGTGGAGGCGGCGGGAATCGAACCCGCGTCCGGAGGTGTTTCAGACTGAACTTCTACGTGCGTAGCCTGGGCTTTGACTTTCGGCTGGGGAGACTCCCCAGGCTGGCCTCCTCCAGCCTAGCCTGCAAAAATCTCGCGAAGAGAGCGGCAGGCGCGCTCTCTCCGCCAGCCCGCTAGCTGGCGTCCTAGATCCCCCGCGGGCAGAGGACGGATCTAGGACGGGCTGCTTTTCTATTAAGCAGCCATTGCGTAGCTGTATTCGTCGGCACTTGTGTTTTCCCCACCTTTTTTACGAGGCGGTGGGCACCTCGGCACGCTGTTCAGCCCTACGCACCTCCGTCGAACCCATTTCGCCCCCTCAAGGACAGAAAACCGACGAAGATGCAGGGCCAAGCCCCAATTTTAAAAGAACAAGTTTTATTTTATGCGCCCTTTGTACCGGCGCCTTAACTCGCGCTCTATGTCTCGACGGCGAAGTGTCTCCCGCCGGTCATAAAGCTTTTTACCCTTGGCCAAAGCCAACTCCACCTTGGCCTTGCCGTCTCGAAAATAAACCCGCAAAGGAATTAAAGTATAACCTCTCTGTTGAACCTTGCCAAGCAACCGCCTTATTTCCTGCTTCTTGAGTAGGAGCTTGCGTGTGCGCGTGGGATCCAAAAACTGGGCTTCTCGACTAAAAGGATAAGGACTGATATGCATGTTGTAAAGATATACCTCGCCGTCTTTTATACGGGCAAAACTGTCCGAAAGATTAGCCCGCCCCAGACGCAACGATTTCACCTCTGGCCCAAGGAGGGCCATACCTGCTTCGATAGTCTCTTCTATATGATAAAGATGCCTGGCCTTCTTATTGGTGGTTACCGTTTTTTCCATAAGATATCAGCTCCTAAAGCACACTCTCTAGCTTATCTGAAAAATCTTTTTGTCTTTGTTATGGGGCTTCACAAGCCAAACAAATAATTAGTTTACCCCTTTTCTGACACTATCAAGGGGAGCATCTTAATACACAAATCTTCCTGGTAAGGCAGGGATGCCCTCCATGACCAAAAAGGATATCCGCTCACCATGATAAAGTTAAATATCAGCTGTTTTGTAGTTCAAAACAATATAATAATAATTTATCCTAAAAACCACTTCATTTAGAGGGGAGATAATCGGGTCTACAATTAAAGATAGCGTGAAAAATATTCCCCTTAAATTTAGGGTTTACCGGGTATAAAACTTCTTCCAGAAAACGTTCCATTTTGACCCGTCGGGTATCTTTGCTAAGGGGACAAGGGTTAGGCAAAACAGGCATTTTCTCTCTCTGAGCAAAGGCGTGAATAAGATCTTTATCCACAAAGACCAAGGGTCTGATGAGATCAATTTTGCCTTTGAACATCTCTTGTTTGGGAAGCAGGGTGGAAAGTTCACCGTGATAACACATATTCAGAAAAAAGGTAACAATCAGATCGTCTTTGTGGTGCCCAAAGGCAATCTTGTTAAAACCATGCTCACCAGCTAGCCTAAAAAGGTGTTTTCGGCGGTGCCAGGAACACACAAAACAGGGAGAAATATTTCTCTTGGAGGCCTCTAACGCCTGTGGGCCACAGTCGGTACGTTTAAAAATATAAGGCACTTTTAACTCTTCACAAAAATTCTTGAGCTTAACTAGAGATTCTTGATAGATATCGTCTTCGCCAAACCCCATATCCAAATGTATGGCCACCAGCTCCCAGGGAAAAGGGGTCTTGCGCCGCCAAAGGGCCAAAAAATATAAGAGCACCAGGCTATCTTCACCCCCTGACACGGCCACCAGCACCCGATCGCCTTGTTCCAATAGTTCGTAACGATGAATGGCTCGACCAATCAGTCGCTTTAGTCGCGGAAACGGATTTCCCATAAATTTTTCTCTCAGAATAAAAAGTTTGTCATAGCTATGGTTCTAGTAAAAGTCTTTATAAAACACAGTTTGGCGTTTAGAATAACCGCCACGGCATGATATACAAGATAGGTAGCTTAAAACTCACTCCAGAGCAGTACAAGGCCGCGACCAATCCTGGCCACACGTTAGTTGTAGCTGGCCCAGGGACAGGAAAGACCCGTACCCTACTTGCCAGGGCCTTATATCTATTGGAGCAGGACATACCCCCTGAGAAGATCATCATCCTCACCTTTACCGTAAAAACGGCCCAAGAACTTAGGCAACGCCTTCAAGAGTTAGGAGCGCAAGCGCGGGTAGATACCTTCCATGCCTTGGCCTACGACCTTTGCCGCAGCCAAGGACTAAAAATAAAACTCCTGGAAGAGCGAGAAAAGACAGCACTTTTGGCCCAAATTCTCAAATATTTAGGCCAAAATCCCCGTCAGGCCTCAAAAATAGCAGAAAGGGTCTCTTTTTCCCCCCCACTTGAAGGGACCCAAAAAATCTACTCCCTTTATCGAGACACCTTAAAGAGTGAAGGCCTATGGGATTACGAACGTCTCCTAGAAGAAGGAAAAAATCACCCTTTAACGCAGCAGGATCTGCACTTACTCATAGACGAGTTTCAAGACCTAAACCGGGGCCTGATACAATTTTTGGTCTCCTTCCCCAAAGCCACTTATTTTTTGGTGGGGGATCCGGCCCAGGCCATATATGGGTTTAGGGGAGGAGACCCTTACCTGGTGCGCACCTTCATCGCTCCCCTCCCGGGGATAAAAATATTTTCTCTTTCAGAGAGTTTTCGCCTACCAGAGGAGGTCTTAAAGAGGTCAGAGACCTTACGCCAGCGTCTTTATGGAGAAAGGCCTCTCTTTACCAAAATAAAAGGCGGTAAGGTAGCAGGATTTGCGTGTGCCCATAAAGACGCCGAGGCCCAAAAGATAGTAGAGCTTGTAGAAGAAAAACTCGGTACTTTTCAGATGGAGCGAGCCCGAGGGGATACACAGAGTCCATCGGACCTAGCAGTCTTGTTTCGGGTGAGGGCCCTCATGACCCCGGTGGCGGAAAAACTGCAGCAGAGAGGAATTCCCCTAAAGATTCCCGGCCAAAAAGTCTCTTCGCTTGCCGAACACCTTACCCAATGGGCCAAAGGACTAAAGACTATTCCCACGGAAGGATCCCTAGCGCAGGAATTAGCGGTTTTCCCCGCTTCTCTGCGCAACCTAATTAAAGGCATAGTCCAGTCTTGTACAGACTTAGAACATCTGCAATTTACTCTTTCCCTAATAAACGATTTAGATTTACTAGACCTCACCCACGATGCTGTCTCTTTACTCACCATCCACGAAGCCAAAGGGCTTGAATTCCCCGTGGTTATTTTAGCCGGTGCCGAAGAAGGTCTATTACCCTTTAATCTTATGCCCGAGGTCAACGAAGACGAAGAAAAACGACTGGCCTATGTGGGCATTACCCGGGCAAGCAAGGCCTTTTATTTCACCTGGGCACAGAAACGTTTTGTCTATGGCCAAAAACTTCCGGGAGAGATAAGCCGTTTTTTCAAGTCCTTTCCCCAAAAACCCCTTGTCCCTAAAAAACCCAGAAAACGACAGATGTCTCTGTTTTAGTTGTATCTTTAAGTTACAGTCGTATACTAAAAGATACACTTTGACAGAACAAACTATAATGCTGTTTTTTAGCCTTACGTGTAGTATAAAGATTACAAAAGAAGCCCTCTAAAGGCTTAAGATTTGGTTAAAAGCGCTTCCCACAAACCTATAGACCTCCTAAGACTTAACGGAAACAGGCATCACCCCATATTGGCACGCCTTATGCATTCATTTAAAAGACAAAAAGATTAAGGAAACTCTCGAGGAGGAAATAAGATGAGGCGGCGTAGCCAAGTGGTCAAGGCGACGGTCTGCAAAACCGTTATCCCCAGGTTCAAATCCTGGCGCCGCCTCCATATGGTAGGAGCCATGAATATACCTCAATTTCCCCAATTTAAGGACCTAAGCTTGGAAGATAAGAAACTATTAGTACCTTTATTTCACGAAATGAAACCGGAAATTTCTGATTGTAACTTTACCAACCTGTTTATGTGGCAAGATTTCTATCAAATAAAAATTACTCGTCATCGAGAAAATATATGTTTATTTGCCTCTGCCGATAATACACCTGAGAGACAATTCTTTTTTGCTCCTCTTGGTCATCATGAAATAAAAGAAACTATTGCTGACCTTTTTGAGTTTCTACAAGACAACAACTGTCAACCTATTATCAGACGTGTCTCTGAACAGTTTATTAAGCAACACGCTTCAGAATTGTCTTGCTTTAAAGTAGTACAAGATCCTGACATCTCCGATTATATTTATAGAACAGAAGATCTGATACAATTAAAAGGTCGAAGATATCACGGACAACGCAATTTTATATCGCGTTTTAAAAAGAAATATTCTTACACCATAGAAGAGATTACCTCAGAAAATGCACCCGAATGTATAGAATTTTGCCGTCAATGGTTAGCCAAAAAGATTGAGCGTTTTCAAGAGTTAAATATGCCCCCAGAGGCTTACGTGTTTTTAAAGGCTGAGGTTGCGGCTACTAATAAGGTACTAAAACACTGGTCTGTATTGGACGTACGGGGCATGCTTATCCGAATTGACGGCAAAATTGCTGGCCTTAGTATAGGCGAACTCCTAAACCCAGAAATTGCTGTTATACATGTAGAAAAATGTGACCACACCTATTTAGGCATCAGCCAATTTATTTGTCAGGAGTTTTGTAAACGTTTTTGGGCCTTTTGTAAATACATTAACCGGATGGAAGACCTAGGCCTAGAAACTCTACGTAAAGCCAAGATGGCCCTAGGTCCCCATCACATGGGACTCAAGTACAACATTATGCCGCTATGACCAAAAGAGATCTTTTACCCTTTACCAAGTATAGTGCCCTGGGCAACAATTTTTGCCTAATCGACGAGACCGAAGGACTTATAATCCCTGAGGAACTAAAGCCATTTTTTGCTCAGGAATATGCTAACACTCAATATGGCATAGGGTGTGACAGTATACTTTTTATACAAACTCCCGGGGTAGACACCTTCAGCGAACTGGAAAAACGTTTTGGTAAGATATGGCAAGGGCAAGGGATTTATAACCAAATGAGGGCCCTTATTGCGGAAAATACCGGCCAGGCCCAAACCATTATGCGCATCTTTGAGCCCTGTGGACAAGAATCTGCCATGTGTGGCAACGGCATCCGCTGCCTGGCAGACTACCTGTGCCGCAAATGGGGCCTTGAAGAAGTTTCTATCTTGGCCGAGATTACCACGGCACACCCTCGCTTGTATAAAGTCAAAAAAGTAAGTCCCGAGGGATATTATGCCCTCAAACTGGAAGAACCAGGTCCTCTTCCCTCTCAGTTTAAAGGCCCCCGTTACGATCTCTATGCCAAGCCCTTGGGAAGTTTTGCCCATGTACTAGACTTACAGATAGATAAATCGATATTGGGGGTATGGGCAGCTAAGAGGCTACGGGCCTTTACGATATATACCGGAGAACCCCATTTAGTATGCTTTACCGCTTCCTTAGAAAAAATACGCCAAAAATTAGACCTACCGCGACATCAATTTACAGATTTCTTTAAGCGTTCAGAACAATACCGTACCGGTATACTACAGGCCTTGGGTCACTATTTAAACGATCGTGATCCTTTAAGCCCCTATCTAGGTCTAGTAAATCAGTCTGAAGGGATAAACGTGAACATTGCTGAGGTAGATCCAGAAAACCGCCTCATCTATATGCGTGTTTACGAAAGAGGAATATGGCGCAAAACTTTGGCCTGCGGCACCGGGGCCATTGCGGTAGCGTCTCTAGCCCTTATGCTGGGCTTGGTCGAAGGGCACCAGGTCAAGGTATTGCCTGAGGGATCCTTTTATCAAAATTCTGGCTCTGAGCTTACGCCGGCCTTTGTGCGTCATTGTGGCCATTTAGAGGTCCTGCACCAGGGACAAAATTGGTTTCTAATCGGCCCTGTAGAAGAAATTTATCGTGGACATATCCCTTACTGGAAAGAAAAGTTAAACAACAGGAGACTACAGAGCAAAATCTATGCTAACCCTAAAAAAGCCTCTAAAACCCATAGTGATTTACAAAAACGCCTGGCTGCTTGAGGCCCCTGCCCTTCAACTACTGGCCGAAGAGTTTGGGACCCCCCTTTTTGTTTTTTGGGAAGAAAGGCTCTGGCAAAATGTAGCCGAGTTAAAAGAAGGTCTTGGTCTCTTGGAGAGTAATTTCCGCCTATTTTATGCCTGTAAGGCCAATGCCAACCTTTCTATTTTACGCACGCTGCTAGAAGCCGGACTGGATTTGGAAGTAAACAGCGTGGGCGAATTATGGAAGGGCCTTAAGGCTGGCTATAAACCCCAACAAATTATTTTTAACGGTGTAGGCAAGAGCGAAAGGGAATTAAAAGAGGCCATTTTACAGGGTATACACTGTATAAATGTAGATTCTCTGTCTGAATTGATGGACATCGTCCATATTGCCTCGCGATACCGCAAGGATGTACCTATTGCCTTGCGTTTAGTACCGGAGATAAAAGACGGCGGTCTTGAAGGCCTGGAAACAGGGCATAGTCAAACCAAATTTGGTCTTCCCCCCTCGCAACTACCGGAAATTTGTAAAGTGCTCAAAGACCACCCCTACGTACACCTTAGCGGACTACATACCCATGTGGGATCCCAGCTGAGCAACCCTGTTTCTTACCGCCTGGCCTTAGAACGCCTCCTTGGCCTGCGTAAAGAACTGGAAAAGGCCCTAAAAACGGAGATAAAACACCTAAACCTCGGCGGCGGCCTACCTGTGGAATATAGACACGAGGCCTACCCCCAAAAGGCCCCCTGTCCGGGTCCAGATAAGAGTTTTGCCCAGAGTTTTGGTCCTAAAGAAATGGCCCTCGTCTTAAAAGATGTGGTACCTCAGGATATTGTCCTTTATTTTGAGCCAGGAAGACGCCTCGTAGGCAATACCGCCTTTTTATTAACTAGGGTAGTACGGAAAAAGACCATCTCTGCCCGTACAGCCCCGTGGTTAATATTAGATGCGGGTTTTAATGTCCTGCTAGAGGCCCTTTCTTACCGGTGGTATTTTCACCTGATCGCGGCCGAAAGGCCCCAGGCCCCACACAACACCGGCTATTTTGTGGCCGGACCCCTTTGTGATGGGGGAGACATATTCCCTATACCCCACACAAACTGCCCCTTTTACCACCGCTTGCTCCCGGAAAACGTCGAAGAAGGAGAACTTCTGGCCTTTTTAGACACGGGGGCCTATACTCTGGAACAGATGACCTATTATAACGGACGCTTACCCGCGGCCGCGGTACTCATTGATCGAAAAGGTCAAATAAGACTGATCCGCAAACGGGAAACAAGCCAGGCCCTTTGGGCTAATGACTTATAAGTAAGCTATCTTTAGGCTTGCCAGCACAGAAGCGGCGATTTACACCCAACAAGCTCCTTTTGCCCCTCAAAACGCAAGGGGATAGGCCCTTTGCCCCAAGGTTCGCAATCTTTACGCCATAAATAAAAGGCCTGGCCCCCAGGACGCAGACATTGGGCCGCATGAGAGGTAAATTTCGTAACCGCCCCGTACCCCCGAGCCAACACAATGTCAAAGGGCCCTGGCCAAGGATCTCTACCCAAATACAAAGTGTGTGCTTCTATACCTGACAGGCCTAGTTCCTTAATGATTTTTTGCATAAAAGACACCCGTTTAGGTAGGGCCTCCAGGAGTAGCATCTTCAATTCCGGACGCATTAATTTGACCAAGAAACCTGGTATACCCGCCCCCGAACCCAAATCGGCACAATAAAAGGCCCCGCGCGGCAGATTTATAGCCAAAAATAAAGATTCTAGCACCTGGGTACGGACCCTTTCTTCGCGACTCTTTACGGCGGTAAGGTTTAAAAAGGAGGCCTTCTGCTCCAAGGCCTCCAAATAAAAGGTCATCTGCTCCCACGTCTCTGGATATAAACTAAAGTCAAGACCGGAAAGCCTCTTTAACAGCCAATCCCTGGCCTGGGCCCAAGACATATCTCTTTTCATGTCCTACTCTTTCCGGCCTTGTTTGTGGGCCAAGGCTGCATTTATAAAAGAGACAAAGAGAGGATGTGGAGCCATGGGTTTAGACCTAAATTCAGGGTGAAACTGGCACCCCAAAAACCATGGATGATCTTTTAGCTCCACAATTTCGACCAATTCTCCATCCGGAGAGACCCCACTTACCCGAAGCCCGTGTTTCTCAAAGACACCTCGAAATTCGTTATTAAATTCGTATCGGTGACGATGACGCTCAAAGATCTCTTCTACCTTATAAGCTTCCTTGGCCAAGGTCCCTTCCACCAAACGACAGGGATAGGCGCCAAGCCGCATGGTGCCGCCCTTTTCGGTCTTCTCGTCTCTTACCTCTACTTTTTGGGTCCGATAGTTGAACCACTCACGCATGAGATAAATCACCGGATACGGGGTTTCAGGGTCAAATTCGGTGGAGTTGGCCTCTTTAAGCCCGGCTACATGGCGGGCAAACTCGATTACCGATAATTGCATGCCCAAACATATCCCAAAAAAGGGCAGGTTATGTTCTCGGGCATAGCGTATGGCCAAAATTTTCCCCTCTATCCCCCGCGAACCAAAACCACCTGGGACTAACACACCATTAACGTCTTTTAACGCCTGGGGTACGTTGTCACTGGTGAGCTCTTCGGCGTCAATGTATTTAATGTTGACCGCTGTCTGTGAAGGCAATCCTCCGTGTACCAAAGCCTCATGTAGGGACTTGTAAGAATCTTTGAGGTGTACATATTTACCCACCACAGCGATGGTCACCTGGTGCTGAGGGTTTTTCATA
>Ga0256840_1000720_pt1 | contig 33067 bp, 26 predicted proteins | sample 355202metaG_FD_185969 | JGI IMG/M metagenome (GOLD analysis project Ga0256840, IMG submission 185969) | Hydrothermal vent microbial communities from Mid Atlantic Ridge, Atlantic Ocean - 355-202 | ecosystem: Environmental > Aquatic > Marine > Hydrothermal vents | place: Atlantic Ocean: Mid...
TTCAAAAACAAGGTATATTTACTAACAACTTCAAAAAAATTATTCTAGTATTTTTTATTATCATAAAATGTAATAAAAGAGCTGTTGTTAAAAACATTCTTAAATAAAAAAACAACTAAAAAACAAAACATAGTAAGATGTCATAAATCTTATATTGTAAATGCTAAAAAAGTTAATAAAATACATGGTAACGCAAGAGGCTATTTTTTAAATATAAAAAATATAGACTTTTCAATTCCTGTATCAAGAAATTTCCCAAAAGAATTACTATTTACTTTAATTGAATAAATTCTTTTTGTGATAACCTGAGTTAATAATAAGCTTCCTTTTTCTCACAAAAGCTTCCCTTTTATAAAAAATATTTACTGTTTATCACATTTTTACGTGTTGTTTTATATAAGATGGTAGTTTTGCATTGAATTTATAAAACATTATAAAATGAAGAATTTTGCAAAAATTATTATTGTGTTCATACTCTTTATTAACGGAAGTCTCTTTTCACAAGTAACACAAAATATTAAAGGAATTGTTATTGATAAACAATCTGAATTTCCATTACCAGATACCTCTGTTGCTGTTAAACAAAATGGAAAAACTTATGGAGCAATTACTGATTTTGATGGAAACTACATTATAAAAAACGTTCCTGTTGGTAAAATAACTATTAGTGCTCATTATAAAGGATTTCATACACAAGTTTTTAATAATTTAAACCTAACTTCTGGTAAAGAATTAGTGGTTAATTTTAATTTATTAGAAGAATTAGAAAGCTTAAACGAAGTAGTTATTAAAGCAAATTCTCGTAAAGAAAGTGTGGCTTTTGCAACTACATCAGCAGCAACTTTTAATGTAGCTCAAGCAGATAAATACGCAGGAAGTATTGGTGATATTTCACGTATGGCAATGAATTATGCTGGTGTGAGTGGTAATGATGATTCTCGTAACGATATTATTGTTCGTGGTAATAATCCATCAAGTTTACTTTGGGTAATTGAAGGCACAAGCGTTCCTAGTCCTAATCATTATTCAAGTAGTGGTTCTTCTGGTGGTCCTGTAAGTATGTTAAATATAAATACGTTGAGTAAATCTGAATTTTTATCTGGTGCTTTTCCTGCAAATTTTGGTAATACTACCTCAGCTGCATTTGATTTACAGTTTAGAAAACCAAACAATACAAAAATAGAATTTGTAGCTCAAATTGGTTTTACTGGAGCCGAAGCTGGTATTGAAGGTCCTTTTTCTAAAAAAAGTAAAGCTTCTTATTTAGTAAATTATAGATATTCTACCTTGGCTTTATTTGATAAATTAGGGCTAAATTTAGGTTTAGGAACTGCTGTGCCAAAATATCAAGACATAAATACAGTTGTAAATATTCCAACTAAAAAAGCAGGAAATTTTAAACTTTGGGCTATTGGTGGAAACAGTAAAATTACATTTGAAAATAATGGAGATGATGAAAGTGATAACAATTACTACGACCAAGAACAATCTAATTTATTTAAGGAAAATAACAACCTTATTTCTGGAATTACACACAAATACTTTTTCAATGAAAAAACAAGTTCAAAAATATCATTTTCATATAGTAGCATCAACGAAAAAGTAAAAATAGATACCTTAGATACTAATAGTAATCAATATAAAAAATATTTTGATGAAACACTTATCTCAAAATATATAACTATTGATGCAAAGATAAATTCTAAAATAAATGCAAAAAATAGAATTTCAACTGGTACTAGTTTTACTAATTACGGAATTGATTTTGACATAAATTTAACCAATGAATACCAAAGCACAATTAATGATAATACAGGAATGTTAGCTGCTTTTGTGAATTGGCAACATCGGTTTACCGAAAATTTAACCCTTAATTCCGGTGTACGTTATCAGTATTTTACACTCAACGCTCAAAGTAGTTTTGAACCAAGAATAGGGCTTAAATATCACCATAATAAAACCAGTTATAGTATGGCTTATGGATTGCACTCTAATATAAATCCGTTATTGAGTTATTTTACCCAACAAGAAGTTACACCAAACCATTTTAGTTATGCAAATACCGATTTAGAAATGATAAAATCACATCATTTAGTAGCAGGAATAGAACAAAAAATACAACAACATTTTAAAGTAAAAGCAGAAGTTTATTATCAGCTTTTATTTAACGTACCTATTTCTCATGAAGATGAAACATATTCAATTATTAATGCAGGATATAACGATCCTGGAGGTTCTCAAATATTTTATGACGAATTATTTAACGATGGAAAAGGTGAAAATTACGGAATAGATTTAACCTTAGAATATCCTTTAAATAATGGCTTTTATACCCTTTTTACAGGAAGTTTATACAACTCAAAATATTTAGCTTATGATAACAAATGGCGAAATACTGCTTGGAATGGTACGTATATGACTAGTTTACTCACAGGAAAAGAGTTTTCCTTAAAAAAAGGAAATGCTTTAGGATTTGATATTACGTTAAATTATGCAGGAGGAAGACGTTCAACACCAATAGACTTAGCACAATCTGCTTTAGCAGGAGAAGCTGTTTACCAAACCGAAAAAGCTTTTAGTGAGCAATTACCGTCTTATTTTAGAACCGATTTTAAAATTAGTTATAAAATGAATAGAAAGAAATTAAATCACGAATGGAGTTTTGATTTACGTAATGCTTTTAACCGTGAAAATATTTTCTCTCAAAGCTATAATATTGCCGAAAATAAAATTGACACTGCTTATCAACAAGGTATTTTACCTGTAATTCAATATAGAGTATTGTTTTGATATTGTCAGACAAAAGACTTAAGACCGGTAAAAGACTCTAAAAAGCTTCTAAAAACACCCTCATTACTCCTCATCAACCATCCAAAAATCAAGGTGTTTACGTTCTAAATCGGTTTTTTTAACTTTAATATGAACTTCATCTCCTAGAGTGTATGTGTTTCCTGTGGCTTGACCAATAACTGCAAATTTCTTTTCATCAAAAGTATATAAATCGTCTTGAATATCACCTATTCTAACCATTCCTTCACATTTGTTTTCTATTATTTCTACGTAAATTCCCCAATCGGTTACACCTGTGATTACACCTTTAAACACATCGTTATTATGGTCTTGCATGTATTTAACTTGCATGTATTTAATAGAGTCTCTTTCGGCTTTGGTTGCCATATATTCTCGTTCGGAAGAGTGTTTACATTTTTCTTCGTATAGTTCTTTATTGGCAGATTTTCCTCCGTTAAGATAATGTTGTAACAAACGATGTGTCATTACATCTGGATATCGTCTAATTGGCGAAGTAAAATGTGAATAATAGTCAAATGCTAATCCGTAATGTCCAATGTTTTCAGTAGTATAAACTGCTTTACTCATTGAGCGAATAGATAAGGTTTCAACCATATTCTGCTCTGCTTTTCCTTTTACATCATTTAATAACTGATTGATAGATTGTGTGGTTTGTTTTCTGTTTTCAGTATTAATATCATATCCAAATTTTCGTACAATACGTTGTAAATCTTCTAATTTTGAAGCATCTGGAGCATCGTGAATACGATAAATAAAGGTTTTTTTTGTTGGTGTGCCATTTTTATTTTTACCAATAAATTCTGCTACTTTACGATTTGCCAATAACATAAATTCTTCAATTAATTTATTGGCATCTTTAGATACTTTGGTATAAACACCAATTGGATTTGCATCTTTATCTAATTCAAAACGGACTTCGGATCTATCAAACGAAAGCGCACCATCTTGCATTCTTCTTTTTCTTAAAATTTTGGCTAATGTATCCATTTTTAAGATTGCTTGTCCTAATTCTGATGTAGTATTATAGGTTTTTCCTGTTAAAGAAATTTCGGCTGGAATTTCTAAATTTAATTGTGAATTGTCTTTATTTACATTGTTTTCAATAATAACTTGTGCTTCTTCATAAGCAAAACGAGCATCACTATAAATAACAGTTCGTCCAAACCATTGATTAATGATGTGTGCTTTTTCATCTATTTCAAACACAGCAGAAAAGGTTAATTTTTCTTCGTTTGGTCTTAATGAACACACATTGTTACTTAGCACTTCTGGCAACATAGGTACAACTCTATCAACTAAATAAACTGAGGTTGCTCTGTGGTATGCTTCGTCTTCTAAAATGGTGTCTTCTTGTACATAATGGCTAACATCTGCAATATGAATACCTATTTCATAGTTTCCGTTTTCTAAAATTCTAAACGACAAGGCATCATCAAAATCTTTTGCTGTTTTTGGATCTATGGTAAAGGTTAAGATATCTCTAAAATCTCTTCGTTTGGCAATTTCTTTTTCGGTAATTTCAATAGGTAATTTTTCGGCATCTTTTTCTACTTCTTTAGGAAATTGATATGGTAAATTATATTCTACCAAAATAGAGTGCATTTCGGTATCATGATCTCCTGGTTTTCCTAAAACGGAAGTAATTTTTCCAAACGGATTTTTAGAATTCTCTGGCCAATCGGTCATAGTAACAAGTACTTTATCACCATCTTGAGCACCGTTTATATTTTTTTTAGCTACAAAAATATCGGTGTACATTTTATGATCATCTGGCACTACAAAACCAAAATTTTTGTTCATTTGTAATACACCAACAAATTCGGTTTTTGCTCTTTCTATAATTTCCACTATATCGCCTTCGGTCTTTTTGTTGGCTCTACGATTATAGATGTAAACTTTTACAGTATCGTGATGTAAAGCATGATTCATATTTCGTGATGGAATATAAATATCGTGCTCCAAATCATCGCAAATAACATAGGCGTTTCCTCTTGATGTAGCATCTACTGTACCAATATGATATTTGTTTTCTGATACAATTTGGAATTTTCCTCTTTCGGTTTCTTTGATTTGCTTATCGAGTAATAACTCGGCTAATTTTTTGGTGATTTGATTTCTACCATCAGCATCGGTAATTTCTAATTGTGATGCTATTTGCTTATAATTTAAGCTTTGTTTTGCATTCTGACTAAGTACTTTTGCTATTTTTTTTGCTAAGTGCTTTATTTCGTTTTTCTTTGCTTTTTTACTAAAGTTTTGTGGAAATTTTTTCTTTTTTCTTCTCGACATTTTTCTTGTTTATTCTATTAAATCGATTATTGATTTATGTTGTAATTTAATTTATAAAACATTGTTTTTTATATTTATTCGATTTATAAATATACTTTTGGAAAGTGTAATCAATATCAATAATCTTTGTTATGATATGGCAAAGATAGTCTTTTTTATGTTAGGAAGTGTTTTTTGATATTTTATGAGGAATTTTAACCACTAAGCTGTATGAGTTTTTGGTATTATCATGAGATGCTGAACGTCATGCTGAATTTATTTCAGTATCAGCATGACGTTCAGTATTAGTATGATGGTCTTCAAAAACACAAATAATCCGTGTAAATCTACATTATCCGTAATATCTATATTTCCATAAGCATACAGCTTTTCATACAGTTCTGCGAAAATCTGCGTAATCTGCGGGAAATTTTAACCACTAAGGACACAAAGAAGGCACTAAGTTCACTAAGCTGTATGCGTTTTGGTTTTATCATGAGATGCTGAACGTCATGCTGAATTTATTTCAGTATCAGCATGACGATGTGAAAAAATTCGTGCAAATTAGTGTAATTCGTGGCTGATAACTGTGAAAAACCTAACCTATCAATCAATGCTGTTCATCAAAGTATTTACTTAAATCAAAGTCTTTAAAATGTTCAAATTTTTCTTGAGTTAATTGAAGTTGTTCTATTTTATCTAATCTAAATTCTCTAATACCATTTCTAAGCATACAAAAACCGATTAATATCCAATCGTTTTCTGTAAAATACAAGGCTAATGGTTTTACGTTTCGTTTGGTAATTTCGTTTTTATAAATGGAGTTGTAGGTAATGTGGAGTTGAAAAAAATCGGTTATTGCGGTTTGAATTTTGGCTAAATAATCACTTTTTGGATTGATAGTATATTTATTATCTGCACTTATTCTACTTTCTAATAATTCAATTTTTTCTTTTTGCTGATTTCTTAAAACCGCTTTAATTTTTAATAGTGCTTCTTGATAATTTTTAGATAAGGATTTTTCATTTTTTTGAAGGACTAATTTTTCAGCAGTAATGAGCGCATTTGCTTCGTCTTCAGTAAACATAATTGGTGGTAAACGGTAACCATCTACAATAAAATAACCAACACCATTTTCTGAACCAATAGGAACTCCTGCTTCTTGTAAAGATTTAATATCTCTGTAAACGGTTCGTAAACTGATTTCAAATCTATCTGCAATAGTTTGTGCTGTTACAATACGTTTGGATTGTAGTTGTGTTAAAATGGCTGTTATGCGGTTTATTCTGTTCATTTGTTTTCTAAAAAATTATCGCTCTATTTTTATTTGATATTTTTCTAAAAGTCCTTTACAATTTTCAATAGAAAATTTTGCGTTTTTTATTCGATTATTTTCTGGATCAATTATAAAATTATAGGCAGTTTTAAAGTTTACTTTTTCTAGTATAGTGTTGTCAAAATTAGCTTTTAATAAATCACAATTATCAAAAATAGCATTAGTTAAATTACATGCTCCAAAATCTACTTCGTGCAATTGTGAGTTTTTAAAATTAGTGTTTTTTAAATTGATTTTATAAAAGATAGAATGATTCAAAACACAGTTTTCAAAAGATATTTCAAGACCTAATTTATTGCAATTTTCAAAATTTAATCCTAACATTTTACAATCTTTAAATTTTACGTTTTTAAAAGCTGTGTCTGTTAATTTTGCCATACTTAAGTTACAATTTATAAATTCACATTCTAAAAAAATAATCTGATTCAAATCTGAATTTGAAAAATTGCAATTTGAAAATATACAGTTCTCATATTCACCTTTTTTTAATGGTTTTTCTGTAAAATTTAATTTATCAAATTCTTTATCTTCTATATATTCTTCCATTTTATCTATTAAATATTCATTCTCGTATCATATAAATATGCGGAATACCATCTTCTAAATACGATTTTCCATTGCGTTTAAAACCTAAATTATTGTAAAATTTTTCTAAGTGTTCTTGTGCTGAAATAGCAATAGTAAAAGCTTTAAAATGAACATTTATCGCTTTAATTGCAACTTCTACTAATTGATAACCATACTTATTATTTCGTTCTTTTGGATGAATTACAATTCTACCAATACTGGCGTATTCAAAATAATCATTTGCTTTAAAAACACGTGCATACGCTACAATTTTATCGTTTTTTATTCCTAAAATGTGTAATGCCTTTTGATCTTTATTATCAATATCTTGATATACACAATTTTGTTCTACAACAAAAACTTCAGCTCTTAACCTCAATATTTCATAGAGTTCATTTGTTGTTAATTGATTGAATTCTTTGGTGTGAAATTGGATCATTTATATTGAAGTACTAAAACTAATTTTTAAAGTTGTTAAACTGTTATGCTGATACTGAACGTTATACTGAATTTATTTCAGTATCTTTTTTTTATCATGAGATTCTGAAACAAGTTCAGAATGACGTATTCTAATCTTGAATTATAAAAGCCTTTTCGTCTAACCTATTATATTCTGGTTGCAAGGTACAATGATTTATTTTAAAATCATGTAATAAAACATGTTCTATTTCTTCACAAATGGAATCAAAATGAGATAAATTTACATCGTTTTTAAACTCAATATGTGCTTCAAAATGACAATTTTTTTCGTTTAATTGCCAAATATGTACGTGATGAATATTTCTTATACCCTCAATTTTTAAAATTGCTGTTTCAATAGCAGCAATATCAATATCATCTGGTGCAAAAAGCATCAATATTTTTAAACTATCAATCAATATTTGCCAACTCATATAAATTAAATAGATAGATATAATTAAAGTAAGCGCTGCATCAATCCAAAAGATATGATAATATTTCATTAAAAAACCTCCTATTAAAACGGCAACCGAAGTTAATAAGTCGGTTAATAAATGAAGATAGGCAGATTTCATATTCAAATTATGATTGGCATCTTTTTTAATGAGTAAAACAGAAAATCCGTTTCCTAAAATTCCTACAATAGCTAAAATAATTACCAAATTACTCTGTATTTCTTGCGGATGATTAAATCGTTTAATAGCTTCAATAAATAAAAATACGGCAATTACAATTAAGGTAGCAGCATTAAAAAAAGCTGCAATAATTTCGGCTCTTTTAAATCCAAAAGTATGTTTTAAGGTTTGTTTTTTTGAATGCACTAATTTGTTAGCAACATAACTAACTATTAATGAAATTACATCAGATAAATTATGAACAGCATCAGATATTAATGCAAGTGAACCAGAAATAAAACCACCAATAATCTGTGCTAAGGTGATAATTATATTTAAAACAATAGAAATTAATAAGTTTTTACCAGATAATTCTGGATGTTGATGACCGCTATGTGAATGATTGTGTGACATTATTTTTATCGATTTTTAATACTACAAAAATAAATACAATTTTATGCAACTGAGTTGCAATGATTACAAATTCCTTTTATAATTAATTCTGTTGAATGAATGGTAAAATCATTTCCAATAGATAAAATAGGTAAACTAACCAAGCGTAAACAAGTGGTTTGTTTGCACTTTTCACAATAAAAATGTGGATGAATATCTATGTGATTATCAGAAGTACATTGTTCGCTACACAAAGCATATTTTGTAGTATTTGAACCATCTTTAATTGCGTGAATTAATCCTTTTTCTTGAAAAGTTTTAATGGTTCTAAATAAAGTGGTTTTATCAGAAAAATAAAAATGAGTTTCTAAATTCTTTAAATCTATTGCAATATCAGTTTCTAAAAAATATTGAAGTACCATATTTCGCATAGCCGTACTTTTAATATTTTTTTGTTTTAAAAGTTGTTCTATTTTAAGAATATTTTTCAAATTTTACACGGAATTTTATTCACTCTATTTTGATGTCTTCCTCCTTCAAATTCTGTATTTAAAAAGAGTTCTACAAACCCTATTGCTTGATATAAAGATACAAATCTGGCTGGAATGCTCAATATATTTGCATCGTTATGTAATCTTGCTAATTCCACTAATTCTTTATTCCAACATAAAGCTGCACGAACATTTTGATGTTTATTTGCGGTAATTTGTGCTCCATTACCAGAACCACAAAGTATAAAACCTAAATCTGCTTTTTTATCATTTACAGCTTGTGCTGCAAGATGGATAGTATCAGGATAATCCATACTATCACTAGTATCTGTTCCAAAATTAATTACTTTATATCCTTTTTTTTCTAAGAATTTTATAATTTTGAATTTATATTCTGTTCCTGCGTGATCGTTGGCAATAGCTATTGTTTTCATTTTGTTTATTTATAAAGCAAATTTAGGATTATTATGCTTATTAACAATAAAAAAATACATTGTTCATAGTATTTTGTAATTTAAGCTATATAAACAAGTTAGTATATTAAGTAATTGTTAATTAATTTATACTTAAAAAAGATAAGTTTATTTTTTTATCTGATTTATTTTTACAATACAAAAGTAAATGTATTAAAAGCAAATTTATTTATCTAAAAATAAAAACAATTTATGAACAGTTTAATGACAGTTTATTAAAAAATGTGAATAAAAACTTATTAAAAATTTATGTTCATTACACTTATTAACAACTTGTAAATAACTAAGTAATATTATCTGATTTTTAATACTTTACTATATGAATAACTTGTTAATTATTATTAAAAAAACATAAATCAAAATTAAATACTACTTTTTTATAGTATAAATTAACACACTATAATAACCATCATTTCTTTTTTAAAAATTTTTAAAATCTTTTTAATGATAATATATATTGTTGATAAGTGTTTAAAATTTAAAAAAAAATAAAACCATGTTGACATACCCTTGTCATTCTTCCTACTTACTTTTGTAGCATAATTAAAATAATTATAAATAAATATAGTAATTTAGCAAACGTAAAAATAGATAAAAATTATGGCAAAATCAGCAGACAAAGAAAAAGAAGCAAAGTTAAAAGCATTACAATTAACTTTAGATAAATTAGATAAAAGTTATGGTAAAGGAGCTGTAATGAAATTAGGCGATGTAGCACATGTAGATGTAGATGCTATTTCTTCTGGTTCATTAGGTTTAGATTTAGCTTTAGGCGTTGGTGGATATCCAAGAGGAAGAGTAATTGAAATTTATGGTCCAGAATCATCTGGTAAAACAACATTAGCCATTCATGCAATTGCCGAAGCGCAAAAAGCAGGTGGAATTGCTGCTTTTATAGATGCAGAACATGCTTTTGATCGTTTTTATGCAGAAAATTTAGGTGTAGATATTGATAATTTAATTATTTCTCAACCAGATTATGGTGAACAAGCATTAGAAATAGCTGATAATTTAATCAGTTCTGGTGCAATTGATATTGTTGTTATTGATTCGGTTGCAGCATTAACTCCAAAAAGTGAAATTGATGGTGAAATGGGAGATTCTAAAATGGGTTTACACGCACGTTTAATGTCGCAAGCTTTACGTAAATTAACAGGTACGATTAGTAAAACAAATTGTACCGTTATTTTTATTAATCAGTTGCGTGAAAAAATTGGCGTAATGTTTGGAAATCCTGAAACAACTACTGGTGGAAATGCTTTAAAATTTTATGCCTCTGTACGATTAGATATTCGTAGAAGAACACAAATTAAAGATGGCGATAAAGTAATTGGTAATTTAACTAAAGTAAAAGTAGTAAAAAACAAAGTTGCTCCACCTTTTCAAATAGCAGAATTTGATATTATGTACGGTAAAGGAATTTCAAAAGTTGGTGAAATTTTAGATTTAGCTGTGGAATATAATATTGTGAAGAAAAGTGGTTCATGGTTTAGTTATGGAGAAACAAAATTAGGTCAAGGTAGAGATGCTGTAAAAGGATTAATTGCAGATAACCCTGATTTAATGGACGAATTAGAAACAAAGATTTTTAATTTTATTAAAGAAGAAAAATAGTTTTAAGTTTTTTTACTCATACCGTGACTTTGAGTCACGGTGTGAGTAATTATAAACAAAAACCCTCGAAAATTTCGAGGGTTTTTGTTTAATAAATCTATCGTCTTTTATCTTACAGCAAAGCGGTCTTAAGTCTTTTATCAAATAATAAAATAATTATTTAATAACAATCTTTTTAACCATTGATTTATCAGAATATATATCACTTATTTTAACTAAATATATTCCTTTTTCTATGGTTGATATATTTAAAGTATTGTTTGTATTGATTAATTTTCCTTCAAGAACTGTTTGTCCTAAAGTGTTTATAATTTTATATTTTAATGTAGTTTTATTGTTATTTAAATCTATATTTAAACTATTATTAGCAGGGTTTGGATAGATAAGTATATTTTTAGTTAATTCATCGTTTATTGAAGCTGTATTATCTATTGCTATTTCAGTAATTTCATTTCCACCAAATTCTCCACCTGAAAAAATTACGGTACTATCATCTGTAGTTAGTGTATAAGAACCATTTCCATAACCACAACAAATACCATCACCTTGAGTATCATTAATTTCAAAAGTATAACATTCATTGTTTGGAACATTAAAATCTTCTAAAAAGTGTGTGTTATCTTGTTGATCTTGTGTGTAATTTCCACCACTATACAATACAGTTCCAGCAGCATTTTTAAAGGTCCAACTGGTTTCTTCACAATAATTATCGGTTAATAAATCTAAATGTATTTGTGTGGTTTGATATATATTTACAATTACATCAGTAGAAGCTGTATTGTTATTCATATTTTCATCTGTTGTAGTAATTTCAGCGGAAAGCGTATGTGTACCATTTGTAAGTGAAATACTACCTAAATTAATATTTTCTGAAGCATTTTGAACTAAAGAACCTGTCCAATTTATGGTTGTGTTTGTTCCATTATTTAAATTCCATTGAATGGTAGCACTTGTTAAGGTATTTGTACCGTGATTGGTTAAAATTAAAAATGGATTGATTTGCGTTTCACCACAATTTAATTCAGGTATATTTACAGAAATAGAAGCATCATTGGTATAGGTTTGTAATGGTGGATAACTATCAATAGTTGTAGCACCTGTATTATTAGGATCTAACCAAGGTTTTAATTGATTAGCATTACCTGCAATTGCATCCCAAGAAATACCAAAACGACCGTAAAAATCATGTTCTCCATTATCTACAGTTCCATTACAAGCAGCACCACCACCAAATAATTGTCCTATAATTTTACCATTTTGATTAAATAATGGTGAACCTGATGAACCACCTTCTGTAACTCCTATTTCCCAACCACCATTAACTCCTCCATTAATATCCCAAGTTTGAGCAATTGGTGAAGATCCTCCTGCATTTTGTGCTACTTTAGTCATAGGATCATTATCTCTACAAATTTTCATAATATCACCACTTGGATGATGCATACCAACCACAAAATTTGGTGTTGTATCTGTATTATCCCAACCTGCCCAAGTTCTATCCCATGATGCTGGAATATTATTATTAAATTCTAATAAGGCAAAATCTGAATTTGTATTATTAGCTCTTAATACAGTACCATTCATTTGCATATTTGTAGGACCGTTAGTACTGTTTTGTGTAGTTGCACATACAGGATTTGGACTTATCCATCCAAATCTAACCGCTAAATTTGCAGGATTTTCTCCATCAACACAGTGATTTGCTGTTAAAAAATATGGAGTTCCATCATTATTGGTATTGTTTATTAAAGCTCCAGAACACCAACCTTCTCCATTTGTTAAAAGCATTCCAACTGCTTTTTCATTCAAATCTCTTAAATCTGCAAAATCTGTTCCTATAGGGCAATCTACATCTTGATTACAATTACCTGAACTTCCTAGAGATTTTAAATCTTTTACAGTTTGTGCATTTCTATATGCGTGTGTTATATTACTAATATGTAATTGTACTTTAGTTGATGTGTTTGCAGTTTCATAATATTCTAAAGTTACGGTATCACCTTGTACAATCCATGTTCCTAAGGAGTTGTTTTTATTGTTATTATCTGAAGTATATGCTCCTAATAAATCGGTTTTATCTTCGTTATAAAGATATAAAGTACTTCCTTTAGGTAAATTAAATTTATCAAAAATAAAATTTAACGATAAGGCATTTTTTGACTGAAATTGAATACGCCAAATTTTACTTCCATCATTTAAAGTAGTCCATTGACCATCATTTAAACCAAATTTTACTTCGTGTTTAAAACCAAATCGAAAAGGTTTAGCTAATTTATCATTAATTTTATCCTCATCAATTAATTTTTTTAAATCAAATTTTGGTAAAACAATAGTTTTAATAGATTGATTTTTTAACTTCCAACTTAAAGGTTTCCCTTGATTGGTTACTTGCGAAAAGAGAGATATACTTGTAAGAATAAGTATAAATAAGGTGATTTTTTTTATCATTTTAATAGTTATTATTAAATAATTATGCGAATATAGTATATTTTGGCTCAACTAGTAAATTACGTTGATGTAAATTTATTAACCACAAAGATCACAAAGTTTCTACATAAGGCACACAAAGTTGTATGTAATACCAATTCAATTTCAAATTAGACAGGGCAAACTCATACTTTTTTGTATTAAAGTTGATTTGCTTGTCATTCCTGCGTAGGCAGGAATCTTAAAATGTATCTAATTAATCTTAAAATTATAAATGACTATTATTCAAAAGATTCCTGCCTTCGCAGGAATGACATTCAAAAGTATGAGTTTGCCCTGTCAAATTAGAGCCTATTTTTGTTTATTGAATTCTTATTTGTTAATATTAACAGTTTTCAATTCTTTGAACAACTACCACGAAGTACACAAATTAGTACTATTTTTTTTAAACTCACACCGTGACTCAAAGTCACGGTGTGAGTAATTTTTTAGTTATCTTGTTGCTTCAAAATACTCTTTTTCAATCCATTCTCTATGATTAGGATGTGCAATATTTACCAAAGCTTTTACACGCTGTTTTATGGTTTTTCCATACAATTCGGCTACACCATATTCGGTTACTACATAGTGTACATGAGCTCTTGTAGTTACCACTCCTGCTCCTTTGTTTAAAAAGGGTACAATTCTACTAATTCCTTTATTTGTTTGGCTTGGAATGGCAATAATTGCTTTACCACCTTCGCTTAATGATGCACCTCTAATAAAATCCATTTGTCCTCCAACACCACTAAATAATTTTGTACCAATGCTATCTGCACAAACTTGACCAGTAACATCTATTTCTACAGCCGAATTAATGGCTACCATTTTAGGATTTTGACGAATAATAGCAACATCATTTACAAAATCACAAGTACGCATTTCTACAAACGGATTATCATCTACATAATCGTATAATCGTTTGCTTCCCATTAAGAAAGTTGCCATGGCTCTACCAGGATTTATACCCTTACTATTACCGTTAATAACATCGTTTAAAATTAAATTTATAACACCATCTGAAAACATTTCGGTATGTAAACCTAAATTTTTATGATGAGTAAGTTGTGTTAAAACAGCATTTGGTATGGATCCAATTCCCATTTGTAAGGTAGCACCATCATCAATTAAACCAGCTACATTCTTACCAATTTTAATTTCAATTTCATCTAATTTTGGTAAAAAATGCGTGTGAATAGGTGAATCATGCTCTACAAAAATATCTAATTCAGATATGTGAATAATTCCATCGCCATGTGTTCTAGGCATTCGCGGATTTATTTGTGCTATTACGGTTTTTGCACTATCAATAGCTGCTAATGTAGCTGCAACTGTTACACCAAGTGAGCAATAACCATGCTTATCTGGTGGTGAAACTTGAATAAATACCACGTCTAGCGGTACAATATTCCGTTTAAATAAATTAGGTACTTCACTTAAAAAAACAGGTGTATAAGAACCGTTTCCTGCTTTAATGGTATGCCTTACATTTTTACCAATAAAAAAAGAATTTACATGAAAACTATCTCTTAATAATGGATTTGCATAAGGCGTTTCTCCTTCAATATGTAAATGACAGACTTCTACATTGCGCAACTCCTCATGCCTATCAGTCATTGCATTGATTAATATTTGAGGAGCAGCTGCTGCAGCTTGAATATAAATTCTATCGTTGTTTTTTATTACTTTTACTGCCTCTGCTGCAGTTACCGCTTTGTACATATTTTTATTTTTTACAAAGGTATTTTCTTTTCACTTTTTAAAAGATGTTTTATGTCATTATTTTAACATATTACTTAATTTATTATCCGTTTTTAACGGTTAATATATTGATACAATAATATAAACACTTATAATCTAAAGTTTTAATTTTTTTGTATATTTGTTGAAAAATATAATGGTTGTTGATATGCAACCGTTGTGTGTAATGCAAAAAAAACCGAAAACTCAATAAATTAGTGGAATAACAAGGCTGATGACTAAAACTGAAATTCTGAACAGAAACCTAATTAAAATGAAAACTGAAATTTACGATAAAGTTGGTTTTCAAATTTCAAAATTGAATAACGAACTTGAAGGAACGGAATATGACGCTTGTCAATTCGAATTGGACGGAATGAAAATTATTAGCAGAAGTTCTAAAATTACACCAAAAAAAATTGGACAATTTGTGACATTTTGGAAACGGAATAAAAAAGGAATAACGGAACCTTTTAGCGAAACTGACCGAATTGATTTTTATGTAATAAATGTGAAAACGGAAAATGATTTTGGACAATTTGTATTCCCGAAATCTGAACTAATTAATAAAGGAATAATATCAACGGAAAAAAAAGACGGAAAAAGGGGATTTAGAGTTTATCCAAAATGGGATAATGCAGAAAATAAACAAGCAAAAAAAACTCAAGAATGGCAATTGAAATATTTTTATAAAATTAATGAGAAAATAGATTTTAAAAAGGTAAAAGAATTATATAATGGAAATTGAAACGGAAAAACACTACACACAACAATGGCTATAGTTAATACGGGTTTTGGTGCTTAACCCAAAGTGAAGTGCCTTGAACAAAGTCCGCAAAATTTACAATTTTGCGTGTTAATTATTAAAGAAAAAATTGTAAATTTGGCTACGAGATAAACCGAAAGTGTAGTCCTTCGAAATCCCGTACTAACCATAGCCGAGACGTTGTGCATAATCTGCCAGCTGAAAAAAATCCATTGAATATTTCAGCTAACGACAAGAGAAAAGAGAGGTGAAATAAAAAACATAAATAATTGTAAACAACTGATAATTAATGACTACTTTTTGACGTTAGTTAAAATAAAAATATGAAAAAGAATTAAATTAATATGGCAAAATATAATTATACTGCTCAAGTAGATTGTAAAAAAGGAAATGTGATTAATTCAAAACAACTTAGTTTTATCACAGATGAAAAAAGTTTTGAGAATACATTTGATATAAAAAAATTAAATGCAATTGATAATTGTAGAAATATTAGTTGTTGGGAAAATAAACTTAATAATAATAGACCAACTGGTGTTACTACTTCTGAACTTAATAGATTATTTGATTATGTACATTATGTTAGACAATACCGTTTAGAATCACCTTGTAATTAAAGAAAAATGAAAAATTATATTAGAATTTTATTAGTATCCATATTGCTTACAAATTGCACTTCAGAAGAAGAAGAATTTAATTATACAGTTTTAATTAGTAATATGAGTAATGTAGTATTAAATATTAAAGGTTATAATAGTGCTTTAGACCAATTGAAATATGATTTTGATTTAGCATCAATGACTAGTGGAGGCAATGTCAATTACTCTTCGCCTTCCTTTGGTGGGTACGTTAGTGTAGCCGACTCTTTAGTGTTTATTTTTCCAAATAGTAAGGGATATATTTGTGTTGTTAGAAATGCTGAAAACTCTAACACTGCTAACCAATTTTGTTTTTCAGATAAATCACCTTTTGACCCTGGAAATTTCCAAGATTTAGGAAATAACACTTTTGAATTTATAATAACACAAGATGATTTTGACAATGCGAATGATTTACCATAGTGGATAAAACACTTTTGCTAATAAACAGGACTATGAGCGGTCGGAACGACCCAGCGATTAGTCCAGTGTTGAACTAAATTTGCAAAAGGCATATTAAAATTATTGTATTTTGTTATGTTTATTCCTCCCAAACCTTAGAAGAACCTTCCACAAGTTTATTAATTTCTTTCAATTCTTCAATAGTTAAATCACGCCATTTACCAACAGGAAGATCAAGGCTTACATTCATAATTCATTTGGTAACTCTGTAATCTAAATATTCGTACATACGTCTTATTTGTCTATTAAGACCTTGTGTGAATATTTTTTTATGCGGAGAATAAGCCTTATATTTGTCGCATAAAAAGCGGAGAATGTTTAAACCTTATATACATCAAAAAGAAAATTGGCCTAATTTTGAGTGGAATAGCACTTCACTTATTCAATTAATCAGTGAAGTACGAAATCTTCAAGGAAAAATTGTTGGAAAAATGGAAGCATTAGGTTTTGATTTAAGAAATGAAGCCGTACTCGAAACATTAACCCTTGATGTAATTAAGTCTACAGAAATAGAAGGTGAAATTTTAGATATTGCACAAGTTCGTTCATCATTAGCAAGAAGGTTAGGAATAGAAATTGAAAATTCAGTATATTCTGAACGAAATATTGACGGAATAGTTGATATGTTAATTGACGCAACTCATAACTATAAAAAAGAGTTAACCAAAGAACGTTTGTTTAGCTGGCATTTTGCATTATTCCCTATAGGAAGGAGTGGATTGTTTGAAATTACAGTAGGAAATTGGCGGGAAGATACAACTGGACCAATGCAAGTGGTATCTGGAGCAATAGGAAAAGAAAAAGTTCATTTTGAAGCACCAAATTCTGAACACATCTCTAATGAAATGGAAATTTTTTTAGAATGGTTTAATTCAAATAAAAAAATAGAACCTATTATTAAGGCAGGAATTGCACATTTATGGTTTGTTACAATTCATCCTTTTGAAGATGGTAATGGACGTATTTCAAGAGCAATTACTGATATGTTATTAGCAAGAGCAGATGGAATTTCTCAACGGTATTATAGTATGTCATCACAAATACGAAAAGAAAGAAAATCTTATTATGAAATTCTTGAAAAAACACAACAAGGAAGTTTAGATATTACAAATTGGTTAAATTGGTTTTTGAATTGCTTATTAAATTCTTTGAAATCTTCTGAAACAATATTAATTAAAGTGTTGCACAAACATAGGTTTTGGAATAAATACGCAACTGAAATTCAAAATGAAAGACAAAAAAATATGTTGAATAGATTGTTAGATGGATTTACAGGAAAATTAACAACTTCGAAATGGGCAAAAATTAACAAATGCTCACAAGATACAGCCTTAAGAGATATTCAGTTTTTAATAGATAAAGGAATATTAGCAAAAGAAAAAGCAGGAGGAAGAAGTACAAATTATGAGTTAATAGAAATTAAATAATGCTTACATAGAACAAAGTATAAACGCAATAGCAGTTTTGTGCTAAAATTAAAGTTTGTATCTTTGTACAAAATGTAGTGATAGACCGAAAGATAAGTACTTTAAAGTCCGCAACTATGTATATTTTAACCGTTGTGGGTAATCCTCCTACTGAAAAAATTCCGTTGAATATTTTCGCCAACGTAGAGAGAAAAGAGCAGAAAAATGAGAGAAAATAAAAAAATATAACTAATTGATAATCAATAATTAATTTTGACGTTAGTTGGAATGTGAAAAACGAAATAAAAATGAAAAATTTATTGTATTTTTTAATTCTTGTCCTTTTGCTTTCTTGTACAAAGGATGATGATGATATGTATATAAACATTAAAGGAAAAATTATTAATCAAGTGACAAATGAAGGAATAGAAAATGCTCCAATATATGTATTTTCTAAAGAACCTTACGATAGTTTTGGTGGAGGACATTTAGATATTGATAATAATAGAGGATTTACTGATAATAATGGAAACTTTTCACTATCATTAAAATATAGTAATTATGAGAATGTTTTTAGTTTTTATTCTGGAGATGAATTTAATTTTACGGGGCTTTTAGATGGAAGTAGTCAAACAAGTAAACTTTCATTTGAAACAGTCAGAAATGGCGAGTTGATTTTTAAAGTTAGACGTATAGGGAAATTAAAGATAGTTCTGAACAATACTAACCCATTCGATGAAAATGATAGAATAACTTTTAGTATAATACATCAAGGCTCTAATCTTACAAGAATTTATCAAATAGACAATTACGGTATTGGGAATTATCCACCAAGGACAATGAATACACAATGGTTTGGTATGAATGTAAATTCGATTATTTTTTCAACTCTTCAAGAAGGATATACATATAAACTATCTGTCCGTATTCTTAAAAATGGAATTGAAACAAATTATTTTACACCTGAATTTGAAACAGATATAAATAATTTAAATGAATATGTTCTTGATTATTAGTGTACAAAAACAAATGCTAATAAACAGGTCTATGAGCGGTCTGAACGACCCAACGATTTGCCTAGTGTTGAACTAAATTTGCAAAAGGCATATTAAAATTATTGTATTTTGTTATGTTTATTCCTCCCAAACCTTAGAAGAACCTTCCACAAGCTTATTAACTTCTTTCAATTCTTCAGTAGTTAAATCACGCCATTTACCAACAGGAAGATCAAGGCTTACATTCATAATTCTCACTCTTTTTAATTTGGTAACTCTATAATCTAAATATTCGCACATACGTCTTATTTGCCTATTAAGACCTTGTGTTAATATTATTTTAAAGGAGTTGGTATTTACCTGTTCTACAAAGCATTTTTTGGTAATAGTATCTAGTATTGGAATTCCATTACGCATTTTTTTAATAAAATCGTTTGTTATGGGTTTGTTTACCCTAACAATATATTCTTTTTCATGATTATTTCTTGCACGAAGAATTTTGTTTACTATATCACCATCATCTGTTAAGAAAATTAAACCTTCACTAGGTTTATCTAATCTACCAATAGGAAAAATTCTTGATGGATAATTTATATAATCAATAATATTATTTTTTTCTACACGAGTATCTGTAGTACACACAATTCCTACCGGTTTGTTAAAAGCAATATACACATTTTTCTTTTTTGTTTTACTGATGAGTTTTCCATCTACTCGTACTTCATCGTCTTCTGATATTTTTGTTCCCATTTCTGGAATTTTTCCATTTATGGTAATTCTTCCAGCATCAATTAATTTATCAGCTGCTCTTCTTGAGCAAAAACCAACTTCACTTAAATATTTATTTATTCGTGTTAATTTCATTTTTTTCTACTGGTTTTATAAATATAGATATTATTGATGTTAATTTAATTTATTATAAATTTTTTAAATTAAAAACGGTTTTATAATTTACGTTTTAAGCTCTTTTTGTAAATTTTATATATTCTCGTATCAATTTATAATTTTAATTAAAAAGAACGCTTTTATAATCGATTTTACTTATTTTTTAGGATATAAATCAACGAAGAATACTCTTTTGTTCTCCAAGCTTTAAAATTTGACCAAAATCCTATTATAAATGCTTTTATAGGATTTGATTTTCCTGTTTTATATTTTTCAGATAAAAGGCTTACATAATAGCTATCCATTTTCATTGGAATTGTTTTTGCAACTTTCATATCAATTTTATTAAATAATAATTTTATTGATTTTTGTGAAAAATGCCAAAGATGTCTTGGCACATCAAAAGCAGCCCAAAATTCTTTATAGTGTTTTGCGTCGTAACTTTTATAATTTGGAACAGCAATTATAAGTATTCCATTTTTATTTAATTTGTTTTTTAATTGAACGATGTATTCTTCCAAATTTGGAATATGTTCTAAAACGTGCCATAAAGTAATAACATCAAAAGTGTTTTCAATTTCATTCATGTTTTTATACACATTAGAATTATTAAATTCAAAATTTGTGGTTTTTGATGTTAAGAAACCTAATTTAGATTTTGCTAAAACACGTGCTTTTTTGTTTGGTTCTACTCCAACAATTTTCCAATTTTGAATTTGACAAGCTTTTAAAAAATCTCCTGTTCCACATCCAATATCCAAAATTTTGAATTTTGAATTTTGACTTTTGACTTTTTCAACTATTTTAATTTTATTTTTAATAGCTCTTTTTTTAGCAATTTGATAAATTTTATCAAACAAACTTTTATTAGAATCTGTATGTGAAATATATTCTTCACTTTCATAATAACTACCTAATTCTTCTTTTTTAGGTTGTGGATGTGTTATTAATAATTCCGAATTTTCATCTTTATATAAAGAAAAAGTTTTTTTAGAAACTGTATAATCTTTACATTTTAAAAATAATTCAAATGAATCCTCTTCATTTATAGGTGATTTTAATATGTCTTTATTTGTATTCATTCCTGTAATGTTTCACGTGAAACAATTTTTATTTAAAGTTTTACTTTAATTATTTTTAAATGTTCCACGTGGAACAATTTTTTGTTTTATGATAATTTTAAGCATTGAAAATTCAACATTCAACATTTAAAATTCATCATTTTAAACTCCCAAATATATTAATAAAACCGAAACATCACTTGGAGAAACTCCTGATATTCTACTTGCTTGTGCAATAGTTTCTGGTTGTATTTTATTTAACTTTTGTTTTGCTTCTGTAGAGATAGATTTTACTTTAGTGTAATCAAAATTAGGTGGAATTTTTACATTTTCTAAGCGTTGTAATTTATTTGCATTACTTAGTTCTTTTTCTATATAACCAGAATATTTTACTTGCACTTCTGTTTGTTCAATAATTTCTAAATCTATATTTTGTTCTTCAACAAAAGCTTTAACTTTTTTAAATTTTACTACATCTGTAAAATCCAATTGTGGTCTTGAAGCTAATTTATACATTTTCATAGATTGATTTACTTCAGCTGAATTTTTACTTTTTAAAATTGGATTTATTTCCTCAGGCTTTATACTTGTAATTTTTAAGAAATTTAAAAATAGATTTGTTTTTGCTATCTTTTCTTCTACTCTGTGTATACGTTCTTCTGAGGCTAAACCAATTTTAAATGATTTTTCTGTTAATCTTATATCAGCATTATCTTGTCTTAGTAAGGTTCTAAATTCAGCTCTAGAAGTAAACATTCTATAAGGCTCTTCTGTACCTTTTGTAATTAAGTCATCTATTAAAACGCCAATATATGCTTCGTTTCTACCTAAGGTAAAAGCTTCTCTTTCCTGTGTTTTAAGTGCCGCATTTATACCAGCTATTAAACCTTGTGCAGCAGCTTCTTCATAACCTGTTGTACCGTTTATTTGTCCAGCAAAATATAAATTTTCTATTAGTTTAGTTTCTAATGTGTTTTTTAATTGTGTAGGTTGAAAGAAATCGTATTCAATTGCGTAACCAAATCTATAAAATTTTACGTTTTCAAATCCTGCTACTTTTCGTAATGCTTTTGCTTGAACATCTTCTGGTAATGACGTTGAAAATCCGTTTACATATATTTCATTGGTAAACCATCCTTCTGGTTCTATAAACATTTGATGTCTTTCTTTTGTAGCAAAACGATCAATTTTATCTTCAATACTCGGACAATATCTCGGACCAATACTTTGTATTCTTCCTGTAAACATTGGCGATCTATCAAAACCATCTCGCAATAAATCATGCACTTCATTACTGGTATAAGTCATGTAACAAGAACGTTGTTTTGTAAGTGGTTTTATACTTTTAAGATACGAAAACTTTTGCGGATGTTCATCTCCAGGTTGTTCAATCATTTTAGAAAAATCTAAGGAACGAGCATCTACTCTTGGTGGCGTTCCTGTTTTCATTCTTCCTGCTTCAAATCCTTTAGCAATTAAATCTTCTGTAATTCCTGTAGCTGATTTTTCTCCTGCTCTTCCTCCTCCAAAAGTTTTTTCTCCAATATGAATCTTACCATTTAAAAAAGTTCCTGCAGTAATTATAACTGTAGTTGCTTTTATTTCTAAACCTAATTGGGTTTTAACGCCAATTATTTTATCCTTTCCAAACAATAAACCATTTACACTGTCTTGGTACAAATCTAATCCGTCAATATTTTCTAACTGCCAACGCCAAGCTTCTGCAAAACGCATTCTGTCGCTTTGAGCTCTTGGAGACCACATTGCGGGTCCTTTAGATTTGTTTAGCATCTTGAATTGTATGGCTGTTTTATCAGTTATTATTCCACTATATCCTCCAAGCGCATCAATTTCACGCACTATTTGTCCTTTTGCAATTCCTCCCATAGCAGGATTACAACTCATTTGAGCAATATTTTGAAGGCTCATAGTTATTAAAAGTGTGTTTACACCTAAATTAGCAGCAGCAGCAGCAGCTTCACTACCTGCGTGTCCACCACCAACAACAATAACATCGTATTTTGTTTGAAATATCATAAAGAAAAACTAAAAATGTTCCACGTGGAACATAGTATAAAACGTATTAAAATTTTCGCAAAGATAAGTAATAATTTTCTTTAGAACGCATCTCTTGTTTTTCTTGTGGAGTTTTATCTTTATAACCACAATAATGTAAAATTCCGTGAATAATTACTCTGTGTAATTCGTCTTTAAAATCTACTTTAAATTTTGTTGCATTTTCTTTAACACGTTCTACAGATATAAATATATCGCCAGAAATTATTTTACCAACTGAATAATCAAAACTAATAATATCTGTTAAAGTGTTGTGATCTAAAAACTGAATATTTTTTTCTAATAAATAAGCATCATTACAAAAAATATACGAAATTTCTTCAAAAGAATATCCTTCTTCTTTAATGGAATTTTCAATCCATTTAGAAATTTCTTCTTGATTTTCTAAAGTGAAATCTGTTTCAAAATTGTAATATATCATGATTAAATAATTTTGTTTTAGTAACCCTTCAAGAGTTTTAAACTCTTGAAGGGTTTTGTTGGCTTACTCAAACTATGATTTTAAGTTAGAGTATGAATTGTATTGTTAATTAGAAAAATATTCTTGCACTTTCTTTTTATAACGTGTTTTAAACGGTAAAGCTTGTCTATTTAAAATTTCATTCGGATTAAAAAATAATTTTTTAGATTTTATATCTTTAATGTTTCGTTTTTTAAATTCCGTTCTATTGGTGTTAGATTTTCGTTTATTATCTTCTCCTTGTTCAAAAGCGGCTTTATCTAATTTTAATAATTCGTGTTTTAAGTTTTCCATTTTTTGAATAACAGATTGTGTTAAGCCTTTATCTAAAAGTTGTTTTTCTAAGTCTTCCATTTGTTTTAAAGCTTTGTTACCTGCATTTCCTTTTTGTCCTGCTTGTTGCATCATATCTTTAAAAGCTTGTTTTAAGGCGTTTTGTTGTTTGTATATTTCATACATTTCACCGCTCATTTGTTCGGAATTTTCTCCTTCTCCTTGTCCGTTTGCTCCTTTGCCATTCTTTCCTTTTTCTCCCTTCTTACCTTTATCGCCTTTTCCTCCTTTTTCACCATCTTTTCCTTTCTTTCCTTTTCCTTTGGCTTTATCCAACATTTCGCCTTGCTTTTTAATAATATCAGATAATTGGAAACCTTTTCCTTGCCCTTTTCCCTTGCCCTTTCCTTTTCCTTTTCCCTTGCCTTTTCCCATTCCTTGACCTTCTCCAGAAGCGGAGCTTTGTTCATTATCTAAAACATCACTTAAATAGTTTGCTAAATTATTGGCAGACATCATAGTAGTTTGTTGGTTTGAAAGTGCTTGTTTAATCTTATTATCTGCAATATTACTTAAAGATTGGTTTAAATTATAGTGTGCTTCTACAATATCTCTAGTTAATTTTTCTGATATTTTTGGGTTTCGTAAACTTAATGAATAGATACTATCATCTATGTGCTCAAAATGTTCTTTTAGTACTTGTTGGAATTTTAATTTTTTAGCAAATTCAGGATGTGACGCATTTACCGTATGAAAATCATTCATTAAATCTTCTTGTTCTAAAGAAAAGGTGATTAAATTTTCAATAATTGCTCTAAGGTTATCAATATCTTCTTCTAGCATTTCACCAGAACCTGCCATCATAGCACTTTGCATTCCACCACTCATTTTTTTCATTTTCTTGGCAGCAGCTTTCTGTTTTTTCTGTGCGGAGCTTTTACTATCGCTTTTTTGTTGTTCATCTTGTTGCTCTGGATTTTCACTTTCTTCCAATTTTTCTTCGGCTTTTTTCATGTCCTCATCAATGGCTTGTTGTTCCTCCATTTTTTTAGGAATATCCATTGGTTTTTTTAAAGCTTTATTTTGCTTTTGCAATGCAGCCATTTCTTTTTGAATTTTTTCAAATTCTTTATTGAGCTCTTTTTGTTTTTCGGCAGTATTTTCTTTAGATTTAGCTAATTCCTCTTGTTTTTTAGCTAATTCTTCTAATTTATTGCCAATTTCTTCCGCTTTCTTTTCTACATAAAAACGTTTGGTTAATTCTAATATTCGTTCTAATGATTTTTCGTTTTGTTTATTTTGTTGTGTAAGCTTATCTAGTTTCTTTAAAAAGTTTTCTTTATCAAGCTTTTCAGCCAATTTTTTTAATTCTTCCAACATTTTTTCCTTTTTCTGCATTTCCTTCATTTCTTCCAAACGCTTTTTTAAATCTTCTTTACGTTCTTGCAAATTTGGATTTTCTTCTCTTAATTCATCTATGTTTTTTTCTAAGCGTTCTGTATTGCGTTGTAACATTTCTTTATATTGCTCTTGACGTTTTAAAAATTGCTTGATTTCTTTTTTGTCTTGCCAATCCATTTCGGATTTACTTTTCATTTTTTTAGAAAAATCTTCTAATGATTTGTTTATTTTTTCATTCTTTTTGGTGGTCTTTTTAAAATCTTCTAAACTTTGTTTTTGTTCTTTTAAAACATCTTCGTTGAGTTCTTGATCTGTTTTATTTCTGTAATTAAACGCTTTTGTTTTGGTTGATTTATTTCCGTTTACAGCATCATTATCATACACTTCAAAATAAAACTCATAATCAACTCCTTTTTCTAAATCTAAACCATTTGGATATTCATAATAAAATTCTTGAAATGAATTACTGTTTACAGGAATTGAATATTCCTTTTTTGAAGCTGAATTTGTTTTATCGTAATATACCAATATAAGCTTTTTAATTCCGTAATCGTCACTTAACTGACCAGCAAATTGTACGTTTCCTCTGCTAATACTATCGATATCTGTCTTTACAATAATTTTTGGATATTCATCTTTAATTACCTGAATTGAATATGCTAAATTTTCATAATCTTTTAACTGATTATTAGATGTTTTAATACTATAATCTAAAGATTTACTCAAACGTTTATTTAGCTTAAACTGATTTGATTTGTCATCCTTTTTAAAAGAAATATTGGTACTGTCTAATTTATTTTCTAACTGAATTGTTGTGGTATTTTTAGATTTAATTTTCCATGAAACTACCGTTCCTTCAGGTACAATTGCATTACCAGTATTTTTAATTTTTTCGTTTGATTTTTGAGTGTAATTAGGATAATTCAAATACATTTCAAACTGATTTATACTTGGTGTTTTAATCAAATTTATATGGTAATCTTTAGACTGAATTTCGTTAGCTTCAATATAAAAATCCACTTCATTTTTTAAATTAGAGAAGGTATGAGAAAAAACGCCTAAATTATTTTCTTTTAAATAATATTCGTTATCATTAAAATGAATTTTTACATTTTCTGGAACAACATCGCCTTTTGTGCGTACATTTACGGTAAAAGGTTTTCCTTCTAAAGCAACCAATTTATCATTGGTTATTACAAAATGAAACGGTGCAGGTGGTTCATAAGCGGTTTGATAATTCACTACACGTTCTAAACTATTTTTAAAAATAAGTTCATTTCCAGTAATGAAAGTAACAAACCAAATGAGTAACGGAATAGCTAAATATTTTAAATATTTTTTATTTCCTGAAAAATTAATAGCACGTTTAAAAGGTATAGGCTCTAAATTGATGGCTTTTTGCTCAATACTAGCCAAAAGTAATTCCGATTTATCTTTTGTGTTATGTAACTGAATAACATTCAGTAATTTATCATCTACTTCGTTAAAATGCTGACCGATAATTTTTGAAGCATTTTTGTATGAAATTCCTTTTTGTAAACCAAAGAGTTTTACTAGTGGAAGCAATATATATTTGGTAAGTAAAGCCAATTCAATTACAATAAAACTCCAAAACAAAATAGTTCTAGCAGTAGGTTTTAACCATAAAAAATATTCTATAAATAGCGTAAATATAAAGTACAGTAAACCAAACGAAAAGAATAAAATTAAACCTTTTATAAGCTCGTTGGTATAGTATTTTTTTATAAAAGCGTTGAGCTTTTGTTCTATATGTTTAAACTTTGTCAAATCAATTTGTTTTAAGGGCTAAAGTAAACATTTTTTTTAAACTGATTACTTTGTTTCTTTTACGTACACCGTAACTTTAAGTTAAGGTGTACGTTTTTAGTGAGGGTTTCACTCTAAGTGAAGCCCTCACTTTTAACCTAACCAATCATTTAATGAACATCAAAACCTCTTAACAATCGTCATGAGAATCAGCCACTAATTACACTAATTTGTACGAATTATTTGAGTGTGAAATTTACACAGATTTTCTATATAATCGTCATGCTGAACTTGTTTCAGCATCTCATCTCTGTAACCTTACAAACCTTAATTTCTCTATTTTCTATGTGTCTATGTGGTTAAATTCCATACAACTAGGTACGTTTTGTGTTTAAATCTCCCGCAGATTACGCAGATTTTCACAGAAATGTATGGAAAGCTGTATGTTTATTTGAACACAGATATAACGGATAACGCAGATTTACACAGATTTTTAGCCACGAATTACACTAATTTACATGGATTGTTTTTATTTATTGAACACCCTTTATGCTGAACTTGTTTCAGCATCTCATCTATGTAACTTTACCAATCTTAAGGTATTTCTCTATTTTCTATGTGCCTATGTGGTTTAAAGTGCTCTTAATGTCTTCTTCGTATTCCTTGTAGTTAAGATATTATACTAATTCCCAAATATTTATTAGTCTTAAAAAATTATAACAACCCATTAAAAAGGAAATCTGTACTTTTGCTAAAATTAAATCCTTGAATTCAATGAAAACTATATTTTCTTTATTTTTCGCTATTGCGATGAGCTTTTCCGTAAATGCACAAAAAAAACCTGCTTATACCTTGTTTAATACCAAAGGAAAAAAGGTATCGTATAAAAAAATGCTTAAAAAATTAGCTAAAGCTGATGTTATTCTTTTTGGCGAACATCACGATAATCCTATTGCACATTGGTTACAATTTGAAGTTACTAAAGACCTCTCATCCCAAAGAAACCTTGTTATTGGTTTTGAAATGATTGAAGCTGATAATCAATCGCAACTCGATTTATATATGAATGATTCTATAAATCAAAAAGCTTTTGATACCGTTGCTAGATTGTGGAAAAACTATAAAACAGATTATAAACCACTAGTTGATTTTGCTAAAAAAAACAATATTCATACTGTTGCAACAAATGTTCCTAGACGTTATGCAAGTAAAATTTTTAGAGGTGGTTTTAAAGCTTTAGATACCTTGTCTGCTCAAGAAAAATCATGGATTGCTCCTTTGCCAATTTTGTATGATGCAAACTTGCCTAGTTATATAAAAATGAAAGCGATGATGGGTGGTCATGGAGGTGATAATTTACCTAAAGCACAAGCAATTAAAGACGCTACAATGGCATACTTTTTATTGAAGAATAAAAAACCTCAACAATTGTTTATTCATTACAATGGTTCATATCATTCTGATGATTATGAAGGTATTTATTGGTATTTAAAAAAGAAAAACCCACAATTAAATATTGTAACCATTACTACTAAAGAGGAAGAAAATAATGTAAAAAAATTCAATAAAAAACATAAAAATAAAGCAGACTTTATTATTCAAATTGTGGAGAGCATGACTAAAACATATCAGTAAATATAAGAAAGTGAGGGCTTTACTCTAAGTAAAGTCCTTGCTTTTTAACTTAACCATCTAACCAATATCAAACTCAATTAATCTTCATGCTGATATTGAAATAAATTCAGTATGACGTTCAGCATCTCATCTATGTAATCTTAACAATCTTAAGGTATTTCTCTATTTTATATGTGACTATGTGGTTAAACTCCATACAACTTAGTGTCTTCTTAGTGTTGCTTGTGGTTAATTTTCCCGCAGATTACGCAGATTTTCACAGAACTGTATGGAAAGCTGTATGTTTATTTGAACACAGATATTACAGATTATGCAGATTTACACAGATTATTTATCGTCATGCTGAACTTGTTTCAGCATCTCATGATAATACTAAAAACCCATACAGCTTAGTGTTCATAGTGCCCTCTTCGTGCACTTAGTGGTTAATTTTCCCGCAGATTACGCAGATTTTCGCAGAACTGTATGGATAGCTGTATGTTTATTTGAACACTGATATAACGGATAACACGGATTTATGCTGATTTTCTAAATGAGGGCTTCACTCTAAGTGAAACCCTCACTCTTTAACAAAAAAATTAACATTCTAAAATGTAACAATTTAACCTTTCAATAGTCTAAATACTAATTATCTAAACTATTACCAATGAAATATCTTTTAATCACTGCCTTTTTAGTATTGTTTAGCGTTACTTTAACTGCTCAAACACATACTATCAACGGTAAAATAACCAATCAATTTGATGGTGAAACTCTCTTTGGTGTAAACATCACCACAGCAGATTTTAAAAAAGGAACAACTACTAATGAATATGGATTTTACACCTTTAATCTTCCAGAAGGAAAACAAAAAATCATCATTAGTTATCTTGGATTTAAAACCATTACCAAAGAAATAAATTTAACAAAAAATCTGACCTTAAATATTGAACTTCAAGAAGAATCAGAAACTCTTGATGATGTGGTTATTTCTACCAAAGAAGCCAAAATAATTAATAGAATACGGAAACCTCAAATGAGTGTTACACAGCTCAAAATTAAAACCATTAAGCAAATGCCTGCTTTTTTAGGAGAAATTGATATTATAAAAAGTATCACCTTGCTTCCTGGTGTTACGAGTAACGGTGAAGGTTCAAGCGGATTTAATGTGCGTGGTGGTGCAGCAGACCAAAATTTGGTTTTACTCGATGAAGCTACCATTTACAATACATCGCACCTCTTTGGATTTTTTTCTGTTTTTAATGCCGATGCTATTAAAGATATTAATCTATACAAAGGTGGAATTCCTAGTAAATTTGGTGGTCGTGTGGCTTCTGTTTTAGATGTTCGTCAAAAAGACGGAAACAACAAAAACCTTCATTTTAACGGTGGAATTGGCTTAATTTCAAGCAGACTTTTAGTAGAAGCACCTATAAAAAAGGATAAAGCGTCCTTTTTATTTGCTGGTAGAACATCATACGTAAATCTGTTTTTAAAAGCGGCAAAAAAGAAAAACAGAACTTCTTTTTTCGATTTAAACACCAAGCTTTCGTATGAATTAAGCGATAATAATAAATTATACTTATCTGGTTATTTTGGAAAAGATGTTTTTGAAATGGATAATTTTTTCTCTAACTCCTACGGTAATAATACCTTTAATTTACGATGGAATCATTTGTATAACGATAAATTATTCTCCAATTTATCCTTTATTTATAGTAAATATAATTACGATTTAACTTTTGGAACTTTAAAATTCAAATGGCTTTCTGATATAGTGGATTTGAATGTAAAATACGATTTTAATTATGCACTATCCGATAAATATAAATTGAACTTTGGATTGAATTTTAACAAATACAACTTTCATCCTGGAGAGTTGATTAAAACATCGGAAGATTCAAGTGTAAACGAAGGAAAAATGGATAGTAAATTTGCCTATGAACCAGCATTGTATCTTGAAATGGAACATAAAGTGAATGACAAATTAAACTTGCGATACGGAGTTCGGTACAGCTCCTTTTATAGAGTTGGTGCACAAAAATTTAAGGTATATCAAGATAATTTACCTGTGGTTTATAATGCAGCAGTTGCTATTTACCAACACGGAACATCTATAGGCGAAGAAAATTACGAAAAAAACAAAACCATTGCATCATTTGGTGGTTTTGAACCTCGTGTTTCTCTGGCTTATCAGTTAAATGACGATACTTCTGTAAAAGCGAGTTACCAACTCGTAAATCAATATTTACACTTAATTTCAAACACCAATTCTCCTACTCCTTTAGATGTTTGGACACCAAGTGGTAAGTTTATCAAACCACAAAAATCCAATCAGTATGCTATTGGATATTTTAAAAATTTAAAAAACAATCATTATACTTTAGAGGTAGAATCGTATTACAAAACCGTTGCCAATAGAATTGATTATATTGATGGTGCTGAATTAATTGCTAATAATCACCTAGAAACCGAAATTTTAAGTGGTGAAGCACGTTCCTACGGATTGGAACTTTTACTTAGAAAAAATAAAGGACGATTTACAGGTTGGTTGAGTTACACGTTAAGCAAATCTGAGCAACGAGTACAAGGAAGAACACCAGAAGAAACAGGAATTAATAACGGAAATTGGTACAATTCATCTTATGATAGAACACACGATATTTCTTTAACAGGTTCGTATAAACTGAATGAAAAATGGCGTTTTGGAGCAAATTTTATTTATCAGACTGGTCGTCCAACCAATTATCCTTCTGGTCAATATTTGTTTGAAGATACTATTGTTCCTGTATTTACTAGTCGAAATGCAGAACGTTTACCATCGTATAATCGTTTAGATATTTCGGCAACTTTAACTCCAAGGAAAAATAAGAACCGAAAATGGAAAGCAGAATGGGTTTTTGGTGTGTATAATTTGTATAACCGAAAAAATGCAGCATCTATCACCTTTCAACGAAACGAAGAAACTTTACAAAATGAAGCACTTAGAACTTCCATTTTTCCAATAATGCCTTCCATTACCTATAATTTTAAATTTTAATCCGATGAAAAAGTATCTATATTCCTTTTTATTAATTGCAGTTACATTATTTTCTTGCCAAGATGTAGTAGAAGTCGATTTAAAAACAGCTCAAGAACGATTAGTCATTGAAGCCATGATTAAATGGCAAAAAGACACTTCTGGAAATGAACAGGCGATTAAACTTTCTAAAACTTCCTCGTTTTATAGCAATCAACTTGTAAAAGCAACTGGAGCAATGGTAAATGTTACAAATACCAATACCAATCAGGTTTTTGATTTTGTTGAAACCGAAGATGGTCTTTACACAACCGATAGTTTTATACCAGAATTAAATGCCATTTACCAACTCAATATCAATTATAATAGCGAACATTACCAAGCAGAAGAAACTCTTTTTGAAGCACCAGAAATTACAGAAATCACCCAATCAACCGAAGAAGGTTTTAGTACAGAATACCCAGAAGTTGTGGTGAGTTTTAATGATTTTCAAGACCAAGAGGACTTTTATAGAATCCATTTTTCACAATACAGACCAAGTGAAGATGAAATTATAGATAAATTTGATTACACCTACGATTCTCGTTTTGAATCAAACAATACGCTAAGCGATTTCTATGAAAGTGATGAAGAGGATACTTTTCAAGTTGGAGATCAATTTATAATTTCTATTGCTAAAGTATCAGAGCAATTCTACAATTTTATAAATGTTTTACAAGCTCAAGGCGAAGGTGGTTTTGGACCTTTTACAACACCTCCAGTAAATGTAAAAGGAAATTGTGTGAATATTACAAACGCAGACCATTATCCGTATGGGTATTTTGGTTTAAATGAAGTTAGTGTTGGTGATTATGTTTTTGAGTGATTTTGGTGAATGATTGTTGGCTCAACTTGTAAATTGCGTTGATGTGAATTATTAAAATCAAACAACAAGTCCAAAAAAATATTAAAGATATGTTTGTGTAAATGGAACAATTTTCCCGAACAGCTTAGTGAACTTAGTGCCTTCTTA
>Ga0256840_1000721_pt1 | contig 33036 bp, 28 predicted proteins | sample 355202metaG_FD_185969 | JGI IMG/M metagenome (GOLD analysis project Ga0256840, IMG submission 185969) | Hydrothermal vent microbial communities from Mid Atlantic Ridge, Atlantic Ocean - 355-202 | ecosystem: Environmental > Aquatic > Marine > Hydrothermal vents | place: Atlantic Ocean: Mid...
GCTTGTTCTGGTAGTGCATCATAGTCACCATTTAAGATGCCTTTAAAACCGGCCAAAGTATCTTTCAATGCTACGTATTTACCAGGGCTACCTGTAAATACTTCAGCAACGAAGAAAGGTTGCGATAAGAAACGTTGAATCTTACGAGCACGTGATACAGTTAATTTATCTTCTTCAGATAATTCATCCATACCCAAGATTGCAATGATATCTTTCAATTCTTTATAACGCTGCAATGTACCTTGAACGCCACGGGCAATTTCATAATGCTCATTACCCACAACTAAAGGATCTAATTGACGGCTTGTAGAATCAAGTGGGTCAATCGCAGGATAAATACCTAATTCAGCAATTGAACGAGACAGTACTACGGTCGCATCCAAATGGGCAAAGGTTGTAGCTGGAGATGGATCCGTTAAATCATCAGCAGGTACATATACCGCTTGGATTGATGTGATAGAACCAATCTTAGTCGAGGTAATACGCTCTTGTAAGGCACCCATTTCTTCAGCTAGTGTTGGTTGGTAACCTACCGCTGATGGCATGCGCCCTAGCAATGCAGATACTTCTGTTCCCGCTAGTGTATAACGGTAAATGTTATCAACGAAGAATAATACATCTCGACCTTCATCACGGAAGTTTTCAGCCATGGTAAGACCTGTCAACGCAACGCGTAAACGGTTACCTGGTGGCTCATTCATTTGACCATAAACAAGTGATACTTTGTCGATTACGTTTGAGTCTGTCATTTCGTGGTAGAAATCGTTACCTTCACGAGTACGCTCACCTACACCAGCAAATACAGAGAAACCATCATGCTCAGTCGCGATGTTACGGATAAGCTCCATCATGTTAACGGTTTTACCTACACCGGCACCACCAAACAGACCTACTTTACCACCCTTAGCGAACGGGCAAACTAAGTCGATTACTTTGATACCTGATTCAAGTAATTCATTACTTGCAGATAATTCATCAAAAGCAGGTGCTTTACGGTGAATAGACATTCTAGTCTCTTCGCCAATAGGACCTTTTTCATCAATTGGGTTACCTAAAACATCCATGATGCGGCCTAGTGTTTGCTGGCCAACAGGTACTTTAATTGATTCGCCAGTGTTTGAAACAGCTGAGTCACGTTTAAGACCATCTGTTACACCCATCGCAATCGCACGAACAACGCCATCACCTAATTGTTGTTGAACTTCAAGCGTAAGGCCAGCTTCATCAACTAGCAACGCGTCATATACTTTTGGTAGGTTGTCACGCGGGAATTCCACGTCAACAACGGCACCGATAATTTGTACAATCTTTCCAGAGCTCATCTTACTTCCTCTTTCAATACTATTTCTATTAGGCCATCAGGCCCGTTTAATTTCTTATACCGCAGCTGCGCCGGCAACAATTTCTGATATTTCTTGTGTAATCGCCGCTTGGCGAGCTTTATTGTAAACCAATTGAAGTTCATCAATAAGATCACCCGCATTATCAGATGCACTTTTCATAGCAACCATTCGCGAAGCTTGCTCACAGGCAATATTTTCAACAACACCTTGATAGACAAGAGATTCAATATATCTCACTAATAAGTTATCTAATACGTCTTTTGCATCAGGCTCATAGATATAATCCCAGTGATGAGACATCTCTTCACTTGGCTCATCTGCTTTTGCTGGTAATAGCTTAACTGACTTATTTTCTTGCGTCATTGTGTTTACAAACTCATTGTAAACAAGATACAAGCTATCAATTGTGCCTTCATCATAAGCATCTAACATTACTTTCACAGCGCCAACTAACTCATGTGGTCGAGGTGCATCACCTAACTGAACGGCTTGTCCCGCATGATTCACCGGCAGGCGGCTAAAAAAGCCTGCTGCTTTTTGACCGATAGTGCAAACATCAACCTCTAAACCTTTATCAATCTTTGCAGAAATCTCAGTTAACGCCGTTTTGAATAAGTTATTATTCAAGCCACCACATAAACCACGATCAGATGAAACTATGATGTAACCAACACGCTTTTCTTCTGTACGATCTTGCAAATACACATGTTTGTATTCAGGGTGTGCATAAGCCAAATGTTTGATGACATTATGGATCTTATCTGAGTAAGGACGTGTTGCCGCCATACGCTCTTGAGCTTTACGCATTTTACTCGCAGCAACCATCTCCATCGCACGCGTTATTTTCTGCGTGTTTTTGATGCTTGCTATCTGAGTCCGTATCTCTTTGCCGCTAGCCATTGCTTACGCTCCGATTACCAACTACCAGTTGTTTTGAAACTTTCAATCGCAGATGTCATTGCACCCGAAATATCTTTATCAAAACCACCTGATTGATTAATCTTATCCATCAAATCAGCTTGATTTGAATTCATATACGACAATAAAGCTGCTTCGAAATCACCCACTTTCTCCACTTCAACATCATCGATGAAACCTTCGTTAGCTGCAAATAATGATACCGACATTTCAGCAATTGATAATGGCTGATATTGTGGCTGCTTCATTAACTCTGTTACACGTTGACCACGTTGAATTTGGTTACGAGTTGCTTCATCTAAATCAGAGGCAAATTGAGCAAAGGCGGCCAATTCACGATATTGAGCCAAATCAAGACGTGTACCACCACCTAATTTCTTAACGATTTTAGTTTGAGCTGCACCACCTACACGTGATACTGATAAACCAGCGTTAATCGCAGGGCGAATACCTGAGTTAAATAAATCAGTTTCTAAGAAGATCTGACCATCCGTAATCGAAATTACATTGGTTGGTACAAATGCAGATACGTCACCAGCTTGTGTTTCAATGATTGGCAAAGCAGTTAATGAACCTGTTTGACCTTTCACTTTGCCGTCAGTCATTTTTTCTACATAGTCAGCACTAACACGTGATGCACGCTCTAATAAACGAGAGTGGATGTAGAAAACATCACCTGGGTACGCTTCACGACCTGGTGGACGACGTAATAATAATGATACTTGACGGTAAGCCCAAGCTTGTTTAGTCAAATCATCATAAATGATTAATGCATCTTCACCTTTATCACGGTAGTACTCACCCATTGTACAACCTGAGTAAGGTGCGATAAATTGTAGTGCAGCAGCATCAGATGCGGCAGCAGCAACAATTGTTGTAAATTCAAGTGCGCCATGCTCTTCTAATTTACGAACAACGTTCGCAATTGAAGATGCTTTTTGACCAATCGCAACGTACACACATTTAACGCCGGTGCCTTTTTGATTGATGATGGTATCAACAGCGATAGCCGTTTTACCCGTTTGTCTGTCACCGATGATTAACTCACGCTGGCCACGACCAACAGGAATCATTGCATCAACAGATTTCAAACCAGTTTGAAGTGGTTGGTCAACTGATTGACGTGAGATAACGCCTGGAGCAACTTTTTCGATAGGAGATGTTTCTGTAGTAGCAATATCGCCTTTACCATCAATTGGCTGACCTAATGCGTCAACAACACGACCTAAAAGAGCTTCACCTACTGGCACTTCCAAAATACGGCCAGTACATTTAACACTGTCACCTTCTGAAATATGTGTGTATGGACCTAATACTACAGCACCTACAGAATCACGTTCTAAGTTTAACGCCATACCAAAGGTATTGCCTGGGAATTCAAGCATTTCCCCTGCCATTACGTCGGCCAAACCATGAACACGAATGATACCGTCAGTAATTCCGACTACCGTACCTTCTGTGCGTGCTTCAGTTGCCCCATCAAAGCTTTCAATTTGCTTTTTGATCAGGTCACTGATTTCTGCTGAATTCAGTTGCATCTTTGTTTCCTCTATAACAAGCTATTAGCCAATGGCATTAGCTAGTCTGTTCAATTTTCCCAAGGCAGATCCATCAATGATGGTATCTCCTGCTCGAATAATCGCACCGCCCAACAAGGTTTTATCAACACTTGTATTCAAGGTGACATCTCGGCCTAAACGTTTTTTCAACGCCGCTGAAATATCCTTTTCTTGTTTTACGGTGAGTTTTAATGCAGATGTTACATCTGCTGTAATCATTTGCTCAGCTTCTTCGCGTAATTCTTCATAAATTACAGCGATATCAGCTAACAATTGAAGACGATTATTTTCTGCCAATACAGCTAGAAAATTATTCGCATCATCGGTCATTAATTTGCCTGACACATTAGCTAACAGGCCAATCACCTGCTCATCACTATCTGCTGGGCTACTAATAATAGACTGTACTTCTGGTTGCGCTACACACTGCGCTAAAACCGTAAGTAACTCAGACCATGCTTTCAATTCGCCTTTGTCATCTGCAATGCCAAATATGGCATGTGCATACGGACGAGCGATAGTAATTGCTTCAGCCATTCTATTGCCCCCTTAGATCCGGCTTACCAATTCTTCTAACAAAGCAGTATGTGATTTTTTATCAATCTCACGCCCAAGAATTTTTTCAGCGCCCGCTAGAGCGATACTTCCTACCTGTGTACGAAGTTCATCTTTCGCTTTATTGGCTTCTTGCTCTATTTCAGCTTGAGCAGAAATCAAAATACGCTCGCCTTCAACACGTGCTGTGTCTTTCGACTCGTCAACAATTTCATTTCCGCGACGTTGAGCTTGTGAAATAATTTCATTCGCTTGGTCTTTCGCTTCGTGAATAACTTGTTGTGAACGCTTTTCAGCTAATTCTTGTTCATGTCTACCACGTTCTGCAGCTGCAAGACCGTCCGCAATTTTCTTAGTGCGTTCGTCTAAAGCAGCCATGATTGGTGGCCATACATACTTCATGCAAAATGCGACAAAAATAGCAAAGGCTATCATTTGTCCAATAATGGTTGCATTAAGATTCATGTTTGTACCTCTTTATGTGCAAATATAGTCTAAAAATAAACAGACTAGATTTATGCAACCGCAAACAGAATGTACATTGCTAAACCAACAGCAATCATTGGTACCGCATCAACAAGACCCATAACGATGAAGAATTGTGTGCGAAGCATTGGGATTAATTCTGGTTGACGTGCTGCGCCTTCTAAAAAGCGACCGCCTAAAATACCGATACCTACAGCGGCACCCAAAGCGCCTAAACCCATCATTAATGCGCCTGCAATATAAAGTAATGCTGATTCCATCTTTTTTCTCCTACGATTTTAAAGTAAAAATTTAGTGATTTATAAAATATACTAGTGTTCGTTATGCGCCATATCTAAATATACAATGGTCAACGTCATAAAGATGAACGCTTGCAATGTAATAATTAAAATATGGAAAATAGCCCAACCTACCTGCAATAAGCCACCGAATGCAGCTAAAGCAGCACCCGCACTGAACATGATTGCAATCAGGATAAATATCATTTCACCGGCATACATGTTACCGAACAACCGTAATGATAATGAAATAGGTTTCGCAATTAACGATACAAACTCTAATACAAAGTTAATTGGAATAAATAAGATTTTTAAGACAATATTTTTAGACTCAAACGGCTGCAGTGTTAACTCGCCCATAAAACCGCCAACGCCTTTAATTTTTATTGTGTAATACATCACTAATGCAAACACGCCAAACGCCATACCAAAGGTAACATTAGGATCGGTTGAAGGTACAACCTTGAAGAAGACCGCATGAGGATCCATGCCAAATACATTTGAACCAATAAATTTTGCAATTTCAGGCACTAAATCAATAGGCAATAAATCCATCAAGTTCATTAAGAACACCCAAAGGAAGATGGTAAACGCCAGTGGTGCAACCACATCGTTTTTAGCCGTAAACGAACCGCGAACGCTGTCGTTTATAAAATCAATAACCCATTCAGCAAAGTTTTGAGCACCTGATGGCACGCCAGCCTCTACTTTTTTGGCTACACTGCGGAAAAACCACATTAGCAAGCCGCCTAAGATAAGCGTCATTGCCATGCTGTCTACATTGATTGCCCAAAAACCCATATCTGCAGCTTCAGCCGCATCATGTGCCAAACCCCACGATCCGTCATGGTGCTGACCAAAAGTTAGGTTTTGTAAATGGTGTCTTATATATTCTGAGGAAGTAAGTGTTTCACTAGCCATATTTTTCGTTAAGCCTGGTTCTTGATTCCAAATAACAAAGCCAGTTGCGTCACAATAAACCCAGCCATCAATGGCAGCGGTAAAAACTTCAACACTGCAAATCCAACCACAAACATTACGATGGTTAATATCCATCGTTGTGTTACACAACTATAAGCTTTCCGTAAATTCTTTCCTGCATCTGATTTGGCGTATTCTACCGAAGCAATCAAATGCCACCTTTGTAACAGCGTGTTAGCGATTGCGATTGAGCCACCAAAAAAACAGGCCATCGCCGCGCTACTTCCTTGCCACCAAAGGAGGATTAAAACTATTCCTACCAGCGTGATACATTGTCGTTTCAAAAGATTATTAATCGGTTGAAGCCGTAATCGACGGTCATTTTTCACTGGATTTTCAATTTCTGCTTCTGCAAAGCATTTAATTATACGGATGATAGCTATGATTGGTCAATTGAAATTATTAATTATTTCTTTACCGCCATCTTCTAGTACCTTAGTACAATAGACATGATAACCAGATCGGAGTAAACCTTGTAGCTGCCTTATTTATATAGCCTTACCCCCCTTTTTCGGGGGTTCTTAAGCCGCTATATTTATGGTGTAATTATTATGCAATTTTGCATTTTTAAATTTATGGCCAACCTTGGTGCGAACCAAGTTACGGAAAGCTACAGGTCTTTAACTCTAATTAAAGATGGCTGGGTTGCATTTTCTTAATGAGGAAGATGTTATGAAAAAATTTATACTTTTATTATCGGCATTATTATTGTCGGTGCAAGCACAAGCGGCGCTTGTTAGTGTTTCAAGCCAAGGTAAAATAGTTAACCCCCCCAGTGTACAAGAAGACTCTGTGCTAAGTCGCTATCAGAATAAGTACTATCAATTTGGATTTAACGAAGCTCAAGGTGTTACTTTAGATCGCACAATTAAGATCAGAGGCGGAACAATCGCTAAAGGCACAAAAGTGGACAGCCACCTTATCTTTTTGAATTCAAAAGGAAAGACAGATGTCACTAAAAAAGCCACGTGGGAATTTAGTGGCGATGTTCTTGGTGTAATGACAGACTCCTTGGGTAAAGATATGGCGGCAACCAACGATTTATTTGCCTATGGAAAATATTTTCAAGAGGTTACTGATCACGATCCTATTGGTTCGCAACAATGGTTCAAAAACCTAGGGCTCGAAGGTGGTGGTGATTTCGCTAATTATTCTAGTAATTTCTTAAAACTAGGAATGCATGTTACTGAACCTGGTGACTGGATCCGCGTCATCACTGTTTCAGCCGTACCTATACCAGCAGCATTATTCTTATTTGCACCGGCGTTATTAGGCTTCTTAGGTTTACGTCGTAAAGTTTCAAGCACTACAGCTTAATAGTCGCAACAGTAAAATCATCTGATAATAAAAAGCCGTGGTGATTTCCCATCACGGCTTTTTTATTTATTCAGCACTGAACTCATCTTAACGATGGCAAGCGTTGTTGGATTTGTAAGGGATAGTGTTGCACAATAAAGGTTCGACAATCATGCCAAAAAGCAGACAGTATTAACAAACCCGATCCAATACTTAATGCGGCAAAAGCAAAGCCCAGACTGACGACACCATATTGTTCTAAGATAGTGTTAAAAGCATAAAGCACATAAATTAATGCTGAAACCATCAGCGCTCTACGGTCAATAGAAACCGAGATAATAGCAATAACAATGTATAAAAGCGTAACCAAGACCGCCTGCCATAACCCAATCGCATTATCGAACACATTTAATAGTGCAAATATCGGATGTACAATCAGTGGTGCGGCAACAAGATGAAGCCAAAAGGCCACATCTGAACGCCGAGTTTGACGCTGTATATCTGATGAATCCCATTTCATTGCTAGCAAAAAAACGATTACGCCAGCAATAAAGATAATCGGTATCATCCACTCTCGTGTCTCTGACACCAGACCAAACAATAAAAACATGATGCTTGCAACTACGGTGGCGATACCTGCTGCTACTGTAATCGGCACTTTAAATCGTTGCCAGTGGAGCCATGCTGCAATCGCTGCAATCGCTGATACCACACCTGTTTGTAGCTCACTGCTCCATCCACTATTTTGACACGCTGCCAAGCCAGCAACAAAAACACCGCCAACAAATGCCAGTAATAAAACGATTGAAGGTAACGCCATTCGCCGCTTTAGGGTGAAAAACTCAGCAAGCCCCCAAGCTGTAGCTGCTTGGGCCATACCGCCTAAAAAAGGATGAATAGATCGTGCGATCCATGACACTGAAACAAGCAGTAAAAAACAGGCAATAACAACAAATATATCGTTGAAACCGGTGATTAATCGAAAATGCTCTTCATCTACAATCGGTGAAGTTCTGTTGTTGGCGATATGCTCTCTAAAGGCTTGTGCGGTATCCTTGGTTATCACTCCGGCATCTATTGCGGAGCTTAAATCCTCTTCACTATACATTGTAATTTATGACCTTTTATGAAATCCGTTTAATAATTTCTCTTAAATCTGCCACATCCGAATAATCAATTACTAATTTACCTTTGCCACTAGCACTGTGTTTAAGTACAAACCGGCTGCCTAATTTGTCACTAATAAGCTTTTCTATAGTATTTAATTCTTCTTGCATGGCATCAGATTGATGTAGTTTTTCTTTTTTAGGTTTTGATAATCGCCTTATTAACTGTTCTGTTTCTCTTACTGACAGCCCTTTTTCAACAATATCACTGGCTGCTTTTGATTGAGCCTCGCCTTCTAATGCTAATAATGCACGGGCATGACCCATTTCAAGATCGCCATTTTCGAGCAATCGTTTTACATCTTCGTTTAGGTTACGCAAACGTAATAAGTTTGAGACCGCCGCGCGTGATCGCCCTACGGCCTCGGCCGCTTCTTGATGTGTGAGATCAAACTCTTCACGCAGACGATGCAAGGCATTGGCTTCTTCCATCGGATTTAGGTTTTCACGCTGAATATTTTCAATTAGCGCCATGGCGATAGCACTGCGGTCAGACACTTCTCGCACTATCGCAGGAATCGTGTCTAGGCCCGCTAATTTAGATGCTCGCCAGCGACGCTCGCCGGCAATTATTTCGTAATGGCCACCATCAATAGATCGCACCACAATGGGTTGAACCACGCCTTGTGAGCGGATGGAATCGGCTAAATCTTCCAGCGAGTCTTCTGCCATATCAATACGTGGTTGATATTTTCCTGGCTGAACCATATCTAATGGAAAATGTTGCAGGCTATCATCTAGACTGTCATCTTCGTGCTGCACATCCGCAAGCAGTGCGTCTAAACCTCGCCCTAAACCTCTTTTTTTGCCGACCATTTATTCTTCCTTATTCCAAATAGATTCCGGCTAAGCTTGTGCTCAGCTTGACTGGGTAAGCTTACCGGAATGACGGGGTTACTTATTTTCACGGCGTACAAACTCACTTGCTAATGCCATATGTGCCAACGAACCACGCGATGATCGATCATATTTGACTATCGGTATACCATGGCTTGGCGCTTCCGCTAAACGAACATTTCTTGGAATCATAGTGTGAAATACTTTATTACCAAAATGGGTAATCAGTTGCCGCGAGACATCATTCGCCAAATTATTCCGCGTATCAAACATGGTGCGCACAAGGCCCGTTATTTCTAAGCTAGGATTGGCGCGCTGCTTGATTCGCTCAATCGTTTTTAGCAATGAAGATAAGCCCTCTAACGCGTAATATTCACATTGGATTGGGATAATCACGCCTTTAGCAGCCACCAATGCATTTACCGTCAACATGCTTAATGAAGGCGGACAGTCTATTAAAATATAATCATAACGATCACGTGTTGATTCTAAGGCGACACGCAAACGATGTTCACGTAATTTAACGTCAATTAACTGAATTTCAGCCGCGGTCAGATCCGCATTAGTGGGCATAACATCAAAAGATAACTCTTCAGGGCTAATAATCGCATCAGCGGCTGTTGATGTTGTCATAATCACATCATAACTGCTAGTTTCAAGTGACTCTTTATCCACTCCACAGCCTGTTGTTGCATTGCCTTGAGGATCAAGATCAATTAACAATACTTTTTTGCCATTCTCTGCCAGCGAAGCAGCCAAATTAACGGTAGTGGTCGTTTTGCCCACCCCGCCTTTTTGATTTGTTACTGCGTAAATATTACCCATTTATTTAGCCTTAAGTTTTAAGCAGACACACTAGGTGTCGTTGTCCAGCACAGCCCGGAACATCCAAAGAGACTACTTGCTGTAGCTTGAATTCGCCCATAATATTAGGCAGTTCATCTTCCGGCTTTGTACCTTTCATTAATAATAATGAACCCGCATCATCGCAATGTCTGCCAGCTAAATCAATGATCTCGTCAATTTTTGCAAAAGCACGGGCGGTTACCATGGCATATTTAGGCAATTCTGCCTGCTCGATGCGCGCATGAACCACCCTTATGTTATCCAATGCTAATTCCGCTTTAGCTTGCTGTAAAAAACGTGTTTTTTTAGAGTTACTATCTAATAACGTCACCGCTAATTCGGGTTGTGCTATTGCCAGTGGGATACCGGGCAAACCAGCGCCGGTGCCGACATCTAATAATGAGTCACCTGAGACATAAGGCAAGATGGCCAAGCTATCTAATAGATGACGACTAATCATATCAATCGGATCACGCACTGATGTTAGGTTATAAACTTTATTCCATTTATCTAATAATTGAACATAGCGAACTAACGTTGCTATTTGCGCCTGCGATAATGTCAGTTTTAGCTCAGCACAACCTTGTTGTAATCGTTGTAGCAAGCCTTCATCCATTCGCTTGTTTATCCTGTTGATCGCTACGTTTTAAATGCACTAATAATAATGAAATTGCCGCAGGGGTGACTCCTGAAATGCGTGCCGCCTGCCCCAAGCTATTAGGCCGAGCTTGCGCTAGTTTTTCACGTACTTCATTTGATAAACCACGAACATCTTTATAATCTAATTCATCTGGCAAGGCGGTTGTTTCGTGTCGCTGTAGCCGTTCAATTTCAAGTTTTTGGCGATCTATATAACCGGCATATTTAGTTTGAATCACAACTTGTTCAGATACATCTTCCGCCAGTTGTGTTTGTTCGCCCATTAACGTTAACAGCCCAGCATAATCCACTTCTGGCCGGCGTAATAACTCTATGCCCGATCCTACTTTATTTAAGGGTTCGCCTAATATTTCTTTGGCTAAGGTTTGATCAATCTTTTCGGGGCTAAATTTATATGCATTTAAGCGCGCTGTTTCCTTTTCTACGGCTTCTTGTTTTGCAGTAAAAATCACCCAGCGATCATCATTAACAAGGCCTAACTCTCGCCCTTTTGGCGTTAAACGACTATCGGCATTATCTTCACGTAATAACAAACGATATTCTGCACGACTAGTGAACATGCGATATGGTTCTTGCGTGCCTAAGGTGATTAAATCATCAATCATCACGCCAATATATGCTTCATCACGCCGCGGACACCATTGTTCTAATCCTCGCACTTGCAAACCGGCATTTAAGCCCGCGATTAAACCTTGCGCCGCCGCTTCTTCATAACCAGTGGTACCATTGATTTGGCCTGCAAAGAATAAACCCGCCATATGTTTGGTTTCTAACCATGGCTGCAAATCACGCGGGTCGAAATAATCGTATTCAATCGCATAACCCGGGCGCGTAATATGGGCATTTTCTAGCCCTTTCATTGATCGTACAATGTCATATTGCACATCAAACGGTAAGCTAGTCGAAATACCGTTGGGATATACTTCGCCGCAATTCAAACCCTCAGGTTCAAGAAATATTTGATGCGATGCCCTATCGGCAAAACGCACCACTTTATCTTCAATTGATGGGCAATAACGTGGACCAATACCTTCAATTTCACCGCTATACATTGGTGAGCGATCAAGATTGTTACGAATGATTTCATGGGTATTTTCATTAGTATGCGTTATGTAACACGAGATTTGCTCAGGATGATCAGAGCGCGATCCTAAAAATGAAAATATCGGTGTCGGCGTATCACCCGGTTGTTCAGCCAAGTCAGAAAAATCAATGCTATCGGTGGCAATACGCGGCGGCGTGCCTGTTTTTAAGCGATCAACCCGAAATGGCAAAGCTCGCAAGCGCTGTGCAAGTGCAATAGATGCGGGATCACCCGCTCGACCGCCTTGATGATTTTCCATTCCAATATGAATTAAACCGCCTAAGAATGTGCCAACCGTTATCACCACTGCTTTTGCAGAAAACCGTAAACCTGCTTGCGTCACTACACCAACAACCCGATCATTTTCAACAACTAAGTCATCAACTGTTTGCTGAAATAAAAATAAGTTTTCTTGTGATTCTAAATACTCGCGAACCGCTGCTTTATAACGAACCCTATCAGCTTGGGCGCGGGTTGCCCGAACGGCTGGGCCTTTGCTGGCGTTTAAAATACGAAACTGAATACCACCGCGATCAGCTGCCTGCGCCATAATACCGCCTAGCGCATCAATTTCTTTAACCAAATGCCCCTTACCAATGCCTCCAATTGCTGGGTTACAGCTCATTTGACCTAATGTTTCGATATTTTGAGTCAGCAATAACGTTTTTACACCTTGGCGAGCAGAAGCTAAGGCTGCTTCTGTGCCTGCATGCCCGCCCCCCACGACTATCACATCGTAATGATCTTGATAATTCATAATGTAATCATGCTCATATCTTAATTTTTAAGTGGCGATTTTAACATGTCCGTATTTTTTGAACCTAAATTCTTACTTTAACCGTGCTATAGTTTGCACAAAAATTTATCGCAGAGAGATAATAATGGAAAAAAACACCGGTATTAAGCGAATTTTGTATGCAGGTCTGTATTCTTGGAAAGGCTTTCGCAGCGCACTAGCTAATGAAGCGGCTTTTCAGCAAGAATTTGTCGGACTCTTATTTTTCGGCGGCCTCAGCTTTTTCTTAGATGTTTCAAGCTATGAACGTCTAGCCATGATTGTCAGTTTAGTGTTCATTCTGATTGTTGAAGTACTCAACTCCGCTATTGAATGCATTGTTGATCGTGTCGGCACTGAGCACCACACTTTGTCAGGTAGATCTAAGGATTATGGTTCTTTTGCCGTATTACTGAGTATTTTTATTGCCATTGCCGTTTGGTCGGTTATTCTTAGCCACTAGCTTTCATCATCGAAATCAATTTTTTGGCCTCGATACATACCTGTTCGTTTACCTTTAGGCTCGCCTGATTTAGTATGTGTCGATTTATTTTCATCTAGATTTTGACTCTCGCCTCGCCCTCTTCTATCTGGGCCAGAGTAAGGTAGATTATTTTGCCTTCTATCAAGCTTAGATGTCACGCCACGATACGTTGTCGCTTTTTTTCTTCTATCATGACCAACATGAATCGCTCTTTGTCTTCGATCATAAGACCTTGTTCGGTGTTGCGAGGAAGCCTTATTGTCATTTGATTCAGCAGTTCGAATAACACTGCTAGATCCTGATAATTCTGGCACATTATAAATAGTCAGTTCCGATTTATCTTGCTCTGTCAGAATAGCAACAAAATTATTATATGCATCAATAATGGCTGGGTTGTGATTTTCAATTGCTGCACGTCTTAACAGATCACTGATACCGCCTGCGTTGCGAATTGATATTGCGATCTGTGATTCTTTTTTTACAACACGAGATAACCGTTGCAAATTTAAGAGCGTTCTCGATGAAAATCCCATTTCTTTCCTTAATTTTTGTCCTTACTTAATACATCTTAACATTTTGAAACTGAACCTCAGCTGAATGGCAACTGATGTGCTATGTTAATTCAGTCTTTTACGGCGCAATGATTTCATAAAAATAATTATTCCTACAATAATCATTGGCAGCGATAAAATTTGCCCCATCGTTAACCAATCTAGGGCCAAGTAACCTAACTGTTGATCAGGTATTCGTACAAATTCAATCAAAAATCTAAATACGCCATATCCTAGTAAAAACAAACCCGACACGGCGCCAAGTGGTTTGGGTGCAGCTGAATACCACCATAACATAATAAATAAAACTAAGCCTTCTAAGCCCGCTTCATAAAGCTGTGAAGGATGCCGAGCCGCCGAGCCGCCGGTAGGAAATACCATTGCCCAAGGCACATCGCTGACCTTGCCCCATAATTCACCATTTATAAAGTTACCAATTCGACCGAAAAACAAGCCTATCGGTACCATCGGGGCAATAAAGTCACTTATCGTAAAATAGGATTTTCCTGTCTTTCTAGCAAAAAACCAAAATGCGGTCAGCACTCCTAGCAAGCCGCCATGAAATGACATCCCACCTTGCCAGACCTTAAATACATTCAAAGGATGTGCCAGAGTGTCAGACAAGTCATAAAATATGACGGATCCCAAACGGCCACCAACAATCACTCCTATCGCCCCATAGAATAATAAATCTTCTACTTGCTCAGCCGTCCAGCCGTAACGCTCAGCACGTACGCGGCCCAGCCACCACGCACCTGCAAAGCCAAAAAGATACATCAAACCATACCAATGAATTTGTAATGGCCCGAGAGATAATGCTACTGGATCAATTGTTGGATAAACCATATATCACCCTAAAAATAATTTATGAAACATATAATACACAAGCGCAAAGCCAAATAAACAAATAACTTCTACGCACTCTTACAGTGCAAAAGACACTTTAATGCACCACCTTAGTGCGTAAAAGTGGTTTTTTTGTCATATCCCGATGCTAATGCATTGATTTTTATGTGAACTCTGTCATGGAATGATTTTTGCTATACGTATCCTGTTGCTGATTGCATACAAGATGTTGCATTAAAACAACACGAAGCAATCATAACTGTATTTATTATAAATGTTACGAGGAGTAACTCAAATGAAATTGAACAAATTATCAGCATTATTAGCTGCTAGCACATTACTTGCCGCTTCATCAGCAGCAATGGCATGGGAAAGCGAAGATGGCGCACATTCAACAAGCGCTAGTGTTGCATTAGGTACCGACTACATGTGGCGTGGTTATTCTCAAACAACGAATGATCCTGCAATCTCAGGTAGCTTCGACTATGCTCATAGCAGTGGTTTTTATATCGGAACATGGGCATCTAATGTAGAGTTTGGTGATAATGCTAGCTCTGAAATTGATCTTTATGCAGGTTTTGGTGGTGATATTGGCGAATCCGGCTTTAGTTACGATGTTGGCGCACTTCGTTATTACTATGCTGGCGAAAATTATGATTGGAATGAATATCATGTTTCTGCAGGCTATAGCTTCTTTAGCGCCAGCATTAACTATTCAAATAATGTATATGATTCAAGTGAAAAGGGAATTTATTACACATTAGGATTTGATTACGATCTTCCTATGGATATTGCTCTAAGCGCTGGTGTTGGCTATTACGACTATGACAAAAAAGTATATGGCGCTGGAAATCCTGATAGTGCTACTGACTATCATATTGGTATCTCTAAAGAGCTTGCTGGTTTTGGTTGGGATCTAACCTATATCGACTCTGATAGCGATGCTGAAAAAATATATAGTGATAGCCTAACTGATAGCCGTTTAGTCTTCACAATCTCTAAATCAATGTAAAACTCCTCAACTGGCCACCCAGCTCTCTCGGGTGGCCACTTTTTTTGAAGGAAAAACTTATGAAACAAGTAGTAGCGATAATCAAGCCGTTTAAGCTTGATGATGTACGTGAATCACTTTCTGAAATCGGTGTGCAAGGCATGACCGTTTCAGAAGTAAAAGGTTTTGGTCGCCAAAAAGGGCATACTGAGCTTTATCGTGGCGCGGAATATGTAGTTGATTTCTTACCGAAATTAAAACTAGATATCGCGGTTGACGATGACTTGGTAGAAAAAGTCACTGAGGCAATCATTAAAGGCGCTAACACTGGCAAAATCGGTGATGGCAAAATTTTCGTTTATCCATTAGAGCAAGTGGTTCGGATTCGCACAGGCGAAACCGGTCCTGAAGCGCTTTAAGTTTGGGGAGTAATTTAGAATGGAAAATGTAACAAATCAAATCTTCGAACTGCAATATGCTATCGATACCTTTTACTTCTTAGTAATGGGTGCGTTGGTTATGTGGATGGCGGCTGGCTTCTCAATGTTAGAAGCCGGTTTAGTGCGTGCAAAAAACACAGCTGAGATTTTAACAAAAAACGTTTTATTATTTGCTATTGCCTGTACAGCATATCTAGTTATTGGTTATGACATTATGTATGGTGGCGGCTTCCTCTTAGATGGTATCGCCGGTGGTGATACATTAACAGCGGATGCCTTAGCAGCATCTAAAGAGGCTGGTTTTGATGGTGGCTCTGTATATTCTGCTGCTTCTGACTTCTTCTTCCAAGTAGTATTTGTTGCTACAGCGATGTCGATTGTTTCAGGTGCGGTTGCTGAGCGTATGAAGCTATGGGCATTTGCTGCATTTGCTATTGTAATGACCGCATTTATTTACCCATTAGAAGGTAACTGGACATGGGGCGGTGGCGACGTATTTGGCATGTACAATCTTGGTGATGACTTCGGTTTCCTTGATTTTGCAGGTTCAGGTATCGTACATATGGCCGGTGCGGCAGCTGCATTAGCAGGTGTTATCTTATTAGGTGCACGTCGTGGAAAATATGGTCCTGACGGTTCTGTTCGTCCAATTCCTGGTGCTAACTTACCTTTAGCGACTTTAGGTACCTTCATCTTATGGATGGGCTGGTTCGGCTTTAACGGTGGTTCAGTTTTAAAACTAGGTGATATGGCGAGCGCCAATGCTGTTGCGATGGTATTTTTAAATACTAACGCTGCTGCTGCCGGTGGTGTTATTGCGGCATTATTTGCTGCAAAAATGTTATTTGGTAAAGCTGACTTAACCATGATTTTAAATGGTGCATTAGCCGGCCTTGTTGCCATTACTGCCGGGCCTGATACACCAACACCTCTAATGGCAACAATTATTGGTGCTGTTGGTGGTGTAATCGTTGTGTTCTCTATCGTGACATTAGACAAGCTAAAACTGGATGATCCAGTAGGTGCTATTTCTGTTCATGGTGTGGTTGGTTTATGGGGGCTGTTAGCCGTGCCATTAACTAACGGTGATGCAACTTTCGTAGGACAATTAGTAGGTGCTGCGACTATCTTTGTTTGGGTATTTGGAGCAAGTTTTGCAACTTGGTTCGTACTTAAAATGGTGATGGGTATTCGCGTTAGCGCTGAAGAAGAAGATGAAGGTGTTGATCTTAGTGAATGTGGTCTGGAAGCCTATCCAGAATTCACTGATAGATAAAAATAACATCTTATCTGTTTGATATAAGGGCGTAGCTATTATCAGCTACGCCCTTTTTCATTGCTGGTGCATAATAAACTGCTATGCCCCAATTTAGTGCGAAATGAACTTTCCACGCGCATGATTATATTAGGTCTATTCTCATTTAACTATCCACTTCTCAATGTAGTCAATAACCCTCATACCAATTGTTTTTCAATGGTCTAGCTAGTATAATTTTCATCTTCCAACAAATAAACTCCCCCTGCTCACATCAAAAAATCATTATTAATATAAAATATTTAAACTTGGCACAGACCGTGCAATTTCTCACTATTAGAATTAAAAGATAGTTACATCGAGGCATTTATGAGCAACAAACAAACACTCGTCGTTATTGGTAACGGTATGGTCGGCCATAACTTCTTGGTCAGTCTAATGGCCAGCGATATTAAAGAAAATTATAATGTCGTCACTTTTTGTGAAGAGCCTATTCCCGCCTATGATCGTGTTCATTTAAGCGAATATTTCGCGGGTAAATCTGCTGATGACTTATCATTGGTAGAGCTTGGCTTTTTTGAAGACAATGACATCACCATTCATATGGGTGATAAAGCGAACACTATTGACCGAGCGGCTAAAACTGTCGTGTCTGATAAAGGTGTGACCATTCATTATGACAAATTGGTTTTAGCGACCGGTTCAACTGCATTTGTTCCCCCCATTCCCGGAAACGACCGTGATCAGTGCATTCCTTATCGTACTATTGCCGATCTCGATGAAATGAAAGTAGCAGCTACTAAATCAAAAGTCGGTGTGGTTGTCGGCGGTGGTTTATTAGGCCTTGAAGCGGCTAAAGCATTACAAGATCTTAAGCTTGAAACGCATGTTGTTCAGTTTGGGCCTCGTTTGATGGAAGCGCAACTCGATGATGGCGGCGCAGATTTATTAAAACAAAAAATTGAAGATTTAGGTGTTAATGTTTTAACGAACAAAAATACAATAAAAATTGTCGATGGCGACAAACTTAAACATAAAATGGTATTCGCTGACGGTGGTGAGCTTGAAACAGATGTCATTTTGTATTCTGCTGGCATTCGTCCCCGTTATGAAATTGCTGCAGACTGTGGTTTAGAAATCGGCGGGCGTGGTGGCGTTGCCATTAATGATCAATGCTTAAGCTCTGATGAAGACATTTATGCCATTGGCGAATGTGCGTCATGGAATGAACAAATTTTTGGTTTAGTGGCCCCTGGTTACGCTATGGCGCGTACTGTGGTGGCGCATTTAGCAGGTGACGAAACCGCGTTTACGGGTTCTGATATGAGCACCAAGTTAAAATTAAATGGCGTAGACGTTGCCAGCATTGGTGATGCACATGCTAAAACGCCAAACTCCTTAGTTTATACCTATCAAAATGGCGTTGATGGTATCTATAAACGCCTTGTCGTTAGTGCCGACAATAAACAATTATTAGGCGCGGTATTAGTGGGTGATGCTTCTGGCTACCCAACCTTATCGCAATATTATGCAAGCAATATTGAGTTGCCAGAAAACCCTGATTCATTAATTTTACCTTCTCGCTCAGATGAATCGGTAGGTCTTGGCCCAGATGCATTGCCGGCTTCAGCACAAATTTGTTCTTGTTACGATGTATCAAAAGGTGATATTTGCACTGCCATTGAAGCTGGCTGCACCACCATGGGCGCATTAAAAGATGAAACGAAAGCGGCAACCGGCTGTGGCGGTTGTGCTGCTTTATTAAAATCGGTGCTTGATTGCGAATTAGAAAAAGCAGGTATTGAGGTTAATACCGATATTTGTGAACATTTCGCCTATACACGCCAAGATTTATATAACTTAATCATGGTTGAAGAAATTAAAACCTTTGCTGATCTGATCAAAACTCATGGCACCGGTCAGGGCTGTGAAATTTGTAAGCAAGCTGTTGGCTCGATCTTAGCGTCATATTGGAATGAATATATCTTACAAAATGAACATCTCGGCGTTCAAGATACCAACGATACTTTCTTAGCCAATATGCAAAAAGATGGTACATATTCTGTTGTTCCTAGAATGACAGGGGGTGAGGTGACACCTGAAGGTCTTATTGCTATTGGTCAAATTGCCAAAAAATATGGCCTTTATACTAAAGTAACGGGCGGTCAGCGTGTTGATTTATTTGGTGCACGCGTTGATCAACTGCCTTTAATTTGGCAAGAATTAATTGATGCAGGTTTTGAAAGTGGCCATGCCTACGGTAAATCGTTACGTACCGTTAAATCATGCGTAGGTAGCACATGGTGTCGCTTTGGTGTTGATGATAGCGTTGGCCTAGCGGTAGAGCTTGAAAATCGTTATAAAGGTCTACGTGCACCGCATAAAATTAAATTTGCCGTATCGGGTTGTACTCGTGAATGTGCAGAAGCACAAAGTAAAGATATCGGTATCATTGCAGTTGAAGGTGGCTGGAACTTATACGTCTGTGGTAATGGTGGCATGAAACCGCGTCATGGTGATTTATTTGCCACTAACCTTGATAAAGAAACCTTGATTAAATACATCGATCGCGTACTGACATTCTATGTACAAACCGCTGATCGCATGCAACGTACTTCTGTTTGGATGGAAAATATGGAAGGCGGCTTGGATTATCTAAAATCAGTCGTGATTGACGATAAACTGGATATTTGTGACCGACTAGAAAAACAAATGGAGCATGTTGTTGAAACCTATCAATGTGAGTGGAAAACAACCATTGAAGATGAAAGCAAACTGAAGCGCTTCCGTCACTTTGTCAACAGCGACAAACATGATGAAAATATTTTATTTGTTGAAGAGCGTGGGCAAATTCGTCCTGCCAATATTGAAGAACGTGAACACTTATTAGCGGAGAAAGTATAATGGGCTGGCAGGATGTATGTAGTAAAAATGATCTCCAGCCTAATTCTGGCGTATGCGCTTTAGTTGAAGATCAGCAAGTGGCTATTTTTTATATGCCCGACAATAATGCCATTTATGCAATTAATAATTATGACCCCTTTGGTAAAGTACATGTGCTTTCTCGTGGTTTAATTGGTGATCTAAACGGCGAACCGATGGTGTCTTCACCGCTTTACAAGCAACATTTCAGCTTGAAAACTGGACAATGTTTTGAAGATGACAGCGTGACCATACCTGCCTATGCCGTTCGCATTGTAGGTGATCGTGTCGAAGTTAACTTAGCGGGAGAACAATAATGACATTAAATTATTTCATTGCTGATGTATTTACTAATCAACTATTCTCTGGAGCACAGATAGCCGTTTTCCCCAATGCTGATACGCTAAGCGATAAGCAAATGGCGTTGATTGCAAGAGAAATGAATTTATCTGAAACTGTTTTTGTTTCAAACCCAGATAACAGTATCAACTCACGAAGAATGCGAATATTTTCACCGTTAACCGAAATTGACTTTGCTGGTCACCCTATTATTGCAACCGCTTTTGTCTTAGCTTCATCTGGCGATTTAACTTTAACAGATAGCAACACATCGCTAACGTTTGTGCAAAATAGCGGTGAAATTGAAGTTAATGTGTCGGCGAATGACGGTAAAGTAAATTTTGTACAATTTGCTCGTAAAGTCTCTTCTGTGATTGATCGATTTACACCATCAACTACTGAATTAGCAGAACTCCTTTCTATTAGCCCTGATGATATTGACAGCAAAAAATATTCTACAAGATTAGTCTCGTGTGGTTTCCCCTATTTGATTGTGCCTGTTTGGAATTATGAAACGGTTAGAACAGCAACGTTTAATTTTAACGCTTGGAGCCAATCGGCTGCACCGCAAACAGCCGCTTCAGAAATTTTATTATTCTCGCCCAAAACACCATTCAAAGATGCTAACTTTAATGCACGTTTATTAGGCCCAAACATCGGGGTTCACGAAGATCCACCTGTCGGTAGTGCCATGCCTGCTTTTGCTTCTTATTTATGCTCATTTGATTTCACTCAGCAAGGCACCCATGCTTTTGCTGTTGATCGAGGCGATGAAACCAATAGACGCAGCGTGCTAAACATTGAAATGGATCATAAAAAACAATCTGAGCTAGCGCTAAGAATAGGCGGTGAAGCCGTGATGGTTGCCGAAGGTAAAATGTTGATTCCTGACTAACACAAATGAAAGAAAAATTAGTCCTAATCGGCAACGGCATGGCCGGCATGCGCACCATTGATGAGTTGCTAAAACTCGCGCCCGATAAGTATGATATTACCGTATTTGGTGCCGAGCCTCATGGCAATTACAACCGTATTATGCTGTCACCTGTGCTTGCCGGCGACAAATCCATTGGTGAGATCCTTATTCATGATCTGCAATGGTATCAAGACAATAACATTGCCCTTCACACTGAAAAAACGATCACTCAAATTGATCGTGCTAAACAAACTGTTATCGCTGAAGACGGCATGACCACAGATTACGATCGCCTCATTCTAGCGACTGGCTCTAATCCAGTGATGCTGCCAATTCCCGGTATTGAATTAGAAGGTGTTATTAGCTTTCGTGATATCAATGATGTCAACATCATGATCGAAACGGCCAAAACACATAAAAAAGCCATTGTCATTGGCGGAGGCTTACTTGGCCTAGAAGCCGCTAATGGCTTGATGATCCAAGGTATGGACGTATCAGTGGTGCATCGAAGTGGCACATTGATGAACCAACAGTTGGATCAAGCCGCTTCCGATCTGATGCTGATAGAACTACAGGCCAAAGGCATGCATTTTTTAATGCACCACGATACCGCTGAATTCATCGGCAAAGATCGTGTTGAAAAAGTGCGCTTTAACGATGGCAGCGAGGTCGAAGCTGATTTAGTGGTCATGGCTGTCGGTGTTCGTCCGAATATTAAGCTCGCGCAAGACTCCGGCATTGCCTGCGAACGTGGCGTTTTAGTTGATGACACTATGAGCAGCTATTCCCCTAATATTTATGCTGTGGGTGAATGTGTGCAACATCGCAACCAAACTTTTGGTCTTGTTGCCCCACTTTATGAGCAAGCAAAAGTATGTGCTAGCCGCCTTGCCAATAGTGGTGCAGCTAAATACAGTAGCTCAGCCACCGCAACTAAATTAAAAGTAACGGGCATTGATTTATTCTCTGCTGGCGACTTCATTGGTGATGATAATACCGAAAATTTAGTCTTTAGCGATCCGGCACGTCATATTTATAAAAAAATTGTATTAAAAGATAATAAAATCATTGGCACCGTGCTTTATGGTGATACCACTGATGGTAATTGGTATTTTTCACTGCTCAACGAGCAGCAAAATATTGCCGCTATTCGTGAAGATATTTTATTTGGCCAGCATCAAGTTGATAAGGAATTATTGTGACTCAATCAGTATCAACAACCTGCCCATATTGTGGCGTTGGCTGCGGTGTATTAGCAACAACACATAAGGATGGTTCAATAAGCGTAAAAGGCGATAGCGCCCACCCGGCTAATTTTGGACGATTATGCTCAAAAGGTTCTGCCTTAGCAGATACGGTTGATCTTGAAGGGCGCTTGCTTCATCCATACATTAACGGTCAACAAAGCTCTTGGGATGATGCCTTAAATGCGGTTGCCGATGGCTTCCAAAAAGTCATTAATGAGCATGGCCCTGATGCTGTGGCATTTTATGTGTCTGGTCAATTATTGACCGAAGATTACTATGTTGCCAATAAGCTAATGAAAGGCTTTATCGGCAGCGGCAATATTGATACTAACTCACGTTTATGCATGTCATCTGCTGTCGCGGGTTATAAACGTGCCTTTGGCGCCGATGCCGTGCCTTGCAATTATGAAGATTTAGAGCAAGCCGACCTTATTGTAATTGAAGGTTCAAATACCGCTTGGTGCCACCCCGTTGTGTTCCAACGCATTGTTAAAGCGAAAGAAGATCGTCCCGAATTAAAAATAGTGGTGATTGACCCTCGCAAAACGGCTACGTGTGAAATTGCTGATCTACACCTTCCACTAAAATCAGGTAGTGATACAACCTTATTTAATGGTCTATTACATTATTTAAAACAACATAATCATATTGATAGCGGTTTTGTTGAACATCATACCGATGGTTTTACCGCTGCTATTGCTGCCGCCCAACAATCATCAGGCACTAGCGAGCAAGTCGCCCAATATTGTGGTTTGAATCAAGATGATGTGAATGCCTTTTTCCACTTATTCGCTAATACTGAAAAAGTGGTCACGCTCTATTCTCAAGGGGTTAATCAATCCTCATCGGGCACGGATAATTCCAATAGTATTATTAATTGTCATCTAGCCACAGGGCGAATTGGCAAACCCGCTATGGGGCCTTTTTCAATTACCGGTCAACCTAATGCAATGGGCGGGCGCGAAGTGGGTGGTTTATCCAACCAACTTGCCGCTCATATGGATATTGATAATCCGACGCATCATGATTTAGTGTCACGTTTTTGGGGCACAGACAGCTTGACCACATCGGCCGGTGCCAAAGCCGTCGACATGTTTAATGATGTAGCTAGTGGCAAAATTAAAGCCATTTGGATCATGGCAACCAACCCTGTCGTCACCTTGCCTGATGCCGATAAAGTGCGTGAAGCATTACAAGCTTGTGATCTGGTTGTGGTATCTGATTGTGAACAAAATACTGATACCACCGCCTGCGCCGATATCTTATTGCCCGCGCTCGCATGGGGCGAAAAATGTGGCACGGTGACGAACTCTGAACGTCGCATTTCTCGGCAACGTAATATTTTGCCTCACCCGGGCGAAGCAGAAGAAGACTGGTGGATTATCAGTCATGTCGCGCAACGCTTAGGCTTCGAACAACAATTTGATTATCGCAGCTCGGCCGAAATTTTTCGTGAACATGCCGCTTTATCTGGTTATGAAAATAAGGGAGCGCGTGACTTTGATATCAGTGGCTTAATCGAATTGAGTGATGAACAATATGATCAACTTGAACCAGTGCAATGGCCGATCAATGCCCGCAATCCTAACGGCACCGAACGATTATTTACTGATAAACGCTTTTTTACCGCCAGCGGTAAAGCGCAATTTATCGCTATTCAGCCTCGTTCACCGGTTAATGCGCCTAACGAAGCCTATCCTCTTATTCTAAATACGGGGCGGGTGAGAGATCAATGGCACACCATGACACGCACAGCACGAAGTGCAAAATTAAATGGGCATATTCCCGAACCATTTGTTGAGATTCACCCCGCTGATGCCAAGAAATGGTCGGTAATAGAAGGCGCCTTAGCTCTAATTGAAAGCCAATGGGGCTCAGTATTAGCACGTGTTCAAATTACCGACAATCAACGCCAAGGCAGCGTGTTTATTCCCATGCACTGGAATCAGCAAAATGCCTCATCATCACGGGTAGATACTGTGGTCAACCCCGTAGTTGACCCACTTTCAGGCCAGCCTGAGTCCAAACATACCCCTGTATCGATACGCCCTTATCAAGCTGTTTGGCATGGATTTATACTTTCTCGCACCCCATTGCCGAGCATTAATTGCCAATATTGGTTACAAATTAAAGGTGAACAATTCTGGCGCTATGAGCTAGCAGGTGATACCGCTATTAACGATAGCTCTGCTTGGGCAAAACAACACTTGAGCAGTGATGGCGAGTGGTTAGAATTTTCTGATAATACATCACGACGCTATCGGGCAGGCGTCATAAAAAACAATCAACTTGAAAGCGTAATATTTATCGCCCCCACTCACGAGCTCCCCACGCGTTCATGGTTAAGCCAGTTATTTGCAGAAAAAGAACTAAGTAGCGAAGCCCGCACGAATCTACTCGCAGGCAAACCCGGTGCCGATCAGCCTGATATTGGTCCCTTAATTTGTGCTTGTTTTGGTGTCGGTGAAAACACCATTAAAGAAGCCATTGCCTGCGGTGATGCAAAAACAGTTGATGATATTGGCAAACAACTTAAAGCTGGAACCAACTGTGGTTCATGCATTCCTGAGTTAAAAAAACTACTGTATGCAACCGCAAAATAAAGTGACCGTTAAAAGGATGGGCAATGCAATTTCATTCTAAACAAGCTAATTCCGTGTTAGCCATGAGTACGATGGCTTTTTCTGCCTGCTTTGCGATTTGGGTGATCTTTTCGATTATCGGCATTCCCATCAAGGAGTTATTAGATCTAAGCGATACTCAATTTGGTTTCTTAATTTCTACGCCTATTCTCAGCGGGTCGTTAATGCGATTACCTATTGGTATCCTGACCGATCGTTACGGTGGCCGTAATGTGTTTGTTATCTTATTGCTCTCCGTCATTATTCCCCTATATCTAATGGGCTCCGCAACTGAGTATTGGCAGTTTATTGTTCTAGGCCTCTTTGTGGGTATTGCGGGTGCCTCCTTTACAGTCGGTGTCACTTATACTGCTCGTTGGTATCCTCCTGCTCGGCGTGGACTTGCCATGGGTATCTTTGGTGCAGGAAATGCGGGTGCAGCATTAACCCAAATATTCGCCCCCAGTTTGATTGTATTATGGGGCTGGCAATCTGTGCCTCGTATTTATGCTGTTGCGCTGATCATCGTTATCATCATTTTTTGGATGTTCAGTTATGAAGATCCAAGTCACCGAAGCGCTAATAAGGTGTCTGTAAAAGATCAATTAGCACTAATACGCGATCCTCGGATCTGGAAATATTGCCAATATTATTCACTAGTCTTTGGCGGTTTTGTGGGTGTATCACTGTGGATCACAAAGTATTATGTCAGTGAATATCACCTCGATCTAACAACAGCGGCACTACTCGCCACTATTTTTGTACTTCCATCAGGAATCGTACGCGCCTTTGGTGGCTGGTTATCTGATCGTTATGGTGCCTATATTGTCACATGGGGCGTACTTTGGGTAAGCTGGGTCAGTCTGTTTTTACTCGCTTACCCACAAACAGCTATGACCATTAAAGTGATGTCTGGAGAAGACTGGGTATTTAATCTTGGGCTCAATATTTGGGTTTTCACAACCATCTTATTTACATTAGGCATCGCATGGGGGCTTGGTAAGGCATCTGTATTTAAAGCATTGGCCGATGAGTTTCCTGAACATTTTGGAGTAGCTTCGGGTATTGTTGGTCTAGCAGGTGGGCTGGGCGGATTCTTATTACCTGTACTTTTCGGTGTATTAACCGATATTACCCGCGTTAATTCCAGCATCTTTATTTTATTGTATGGTGTGACATCGGTGTCGTTAATCTTAATGTACTTCACCTTTGGGCGTGCACATGAGGCCGAAGTCATTCAACATGCTAAAGAAGAAATAAAAGATGCAGAAACACTTCGTACAACCGCTCATCTGGATGACCAACAGCGAGAAATAATCTCTGCATTAATTCGACCAAAAATGGAAAAATGTGCCACTAAATTATCTTGGTTACTTAATGATAGAAAGGCCTTAGAAAATCAATTAAATGAACTACAAAAAGAGTTACCTCATTACAAATCACTCTATATCTTGAATTCTGCAGGCATACAAATTACTGCTAACCTTACTTCGAAAGGTCTCGATGATGAAAGGTTGGGCAGAAATTGTGCCTCACGCCCATACATGCAAGAAATGTTTGCTGATAAGGATTTCAATTTGTCGGAAAATTACATCAGCTACGATACAAAAACGCCTGAACTGACAGCTATTCATGTTATTCGTAATCATAAAAATGCGCGTCTTGGATTTTTAGTCGTTGATTATTATTTAGCCGACCTACCTTAAATATGGATACTCCAGATTAACTGACTGTCACTTAATTTTAAGTTACCCAAAATAGTTACTTGAATTTAGAGCATACTTCACTAGGAAATATGTAAGAATTACCATAAAGATAATGGTACACGGGTGCCCATAAGCGTTAAGATAAAAAGGAGGAAGAGCAACGCCAAGGCTCGAACATTATTATTCGCATATACCTACTATTTGTAACTATTTTTCTGACTGCTTGCAGTCATGAGGCGAGCCATCTTCCCTCCCCTATACAGCTTCCGGGTGCAATAATTAGCTCAACTATCGAAAATACACTTTATAGTGCTAAACGCAACAAAGTTGAGATTTATGTTGCACAGCATTATTTAGCGATACGTCACGATACACATCTTGGTGGCGGCTCTGCACTTGAGGGTGCATTTGATAATGCAAGCATAATAGGTCGACAACGTAATATGGCTATAAACAGCTTCATCAATGACTATGATTATCTCTTTAACAACAATCAGCTAGTGGCAGACCATTTGAGCGAAGTCATTTTTGTTTTATATGGTGTAAAACGCATTGATAAAAAAATTAATGGCCTTAGTCATATGAAGGCATATCAAATTATTAATAATTATGCGACCGAAAACTTTGAATCTCTTCGGGTAGCTGTGCAACAAGGACATGGGGCAGGCTTGGATGAGCTGGAAACACGCTTAAATATCACCGAGCCAACAAAGCGCCAATTATTTAATGAACAGGCAAAGTTACTTTATAAAACAATTTATTTAGAACCTGTGGTGGTGGGAATAATGGTTCATAGCTAATCACCGCTTTCTCTCGCCCCAATTATGTGCGCTATAAATACGTATCGCGCCCAAGCGGTGCGACCTGACAGCCCTATTTTGTGGTTATCCCTTTGTTTTAACATATATTTTAGCTCTGGCATGATTCTCGCTATGGGTGTGCTAAGTACTAAGCACCTATAATCAATTTTTATTTCGAGGAGTATTCATGTCTGCACAAAAACTCAAACTATTATCCTTTAGCGGTAATACCAAAATCCTTCACCTAAGTTGGATGGCTTTTTTCATCAGCTTTTTAGTGTGGTTTAACCATGCGCCTTTGTTAATAATGATTCAACAATCATTGGGGCTGACAGATCAACAGATTAAAACTATCTTAATTCTCAATGTGGCGCTAACAATTCCTGCCCGTATTGTGGTGGGTATGCTGGTGGATAAGTATGGCCCTAAAATAATGTTCCCTTTGCTTTTAGGTATATCTAGCTTTATCTGTTTCTTTTTTGCAATGGCGGATAGTTTTGAACAGTTAGCAGCAGCTCGGTTTATGTTAGGTTTTGTTGGTGCTGGCTTTGTTATCGGTATTCGTATGATTTCTGAATGGTACCCAGCAAAACAAGTCGGTCTTGCTGAAGGTATCTATGGTGGTTGGGGTAACTTTGGTAGTGCCGCTGCAGCAATGACGTTACCGACGGTTGCATTAATGTTTGGCGGTGAAGAAGGCTGGCGTTATGCGGTCGCTTTAACGGGTGCAATTGCCCTTGTTTATGCATTCATTTACTACAATGGTGTTTCTGATACGCCAAAAGGTTCAACCTACTTTAAACCTAAAAAATCAGGTGGAATGGAAGTAACGAGCAAAGGCGATTTCTTTTTATACCTTGCTATGAATATACCTTTGTATGCTGCTTTAGCACTATTAACATGGAAGCTATCGCCGAGTGGTGTAAGCCTATTATCTGCGGCTATTGCTCAAGCTCTTTATATTGGTTTAGCTGTACTGTTTTGTTATCAGGCTTATCATATTTACCAAGTTAATAAGGCTATTTTTACAACGCCTGTTCCTGAAATTCACCGTTATAAATTTAAACAAGTTGCCATTTTAGATTTGGCTTATCTTGCGACCTTTGGTTCCGAGTTAGCAGTCGTATCGATGTTACCTTTATTTTTTCATGATACATTTGAAATTAGCGCAGTTCAGGCAGGCTTATTGGCTTCTGGTTTTGCATTTATGAATTTAGTTTCACGCCCTATCGGCGGCTTGTTTAGTGATCGCTGGGGTCGAAAACGCACATTGTCCATATGCATTTCAGGCTTGGCAGTGGGTTACTTTATAATGAGCCTAATCACTCCCGAATGGGCAATTGTATTTGCAGTATTGGCAACAATGGCATGTTCTTTCTTTGTCCAAGCTGGTGAAGGTGCGGTATTTGCTGTTGTGCCATTAGTACAACGTCGTTTAACAGGTCAAGTTGCAGGCATGGCTGGTGCTTATGGTAATGTAGGTGCGGTGGCATTCTTAACTATTTTATCTCTAGTGTCAGCTCAAACATTCTTCCTTGTTATTGCTGTAACTGCCGTAGTAACATTGATTGCCGTGCAATTTATGGATGAACCAAAAGGTCAAATGGCTGAAATTCTGCCGGATGGTACTGTGCAAATGATAGATGTACACTGATCTTAAAAAGATGTGAACAATGACAGCAAAACTAAAATTTAACGTCGGCTCATGTTCAGATAAAGGGCTCAAAGAAGAAAATCAAGATTCTTTGGCTCACTTTATTCCTGAAAATATCAACTTGCTTAACGGCAAGGGCGCTGCCTTTTGCTTAGCAGATGGGGTGAGCAGTAGCGCCGAAGCCAAGCAGGCAAGTCAAGCCTGCGCTACTGGCTTTATGGAAGATTATTTCAGCACACCAGACTCATGGTCAGTAAAAAAATCAGGCGGCAAAGTCCTTACGGCTATTAATAACTGGTTATATAGTCAAAGCAACCAATTTCACAGTGTTGACAGGGGGTTGGCCAGCACCTTTTGTGGGCTGGTGATTAAATCAACCACGGCACATCTGTTCCATGTTGGTGATTCTCGCATTTATTTATTTCGTGACAATAATCTCGAACAACTCACCACCGATCACCGTATTCACCTGCCCGGTGAACAAGAATATCTCGGTCGCGCGATGGGTATAGATTATCGCTTAGATATTGATTACAAATCTTTAGCTGTTGAAGTGGGAGATGTGTTTTTTATCTCAACCGATGGTGTTCATGATTATTTGTCAGATAAAAAAATCCTTGCCGAACTCAAGTCCGAAGAAGCTGATTTAACCATACTTTGTGAACGCTTAGTGGCGCAATCTTTAGAAAATGGCAGCCTTGATAATATCAGCTGTCAAGCCATACAAATTACTGACCTACCTTCTCAAGATAGAGATGAAGCTTATTCACAGTTAACTAAGTTACCCTTCCCCCCTGAATTATATGAAGGTGTTATTTTAGACGGCTACCGTGTCACCAGAGAGTTACATGCCAGCTCCACCAGCCAACTTTATTTGGCTGTCGATACGGATACCAATGAAAAAGTAGTGTTGAAAACACCATCTATCAACTTTGAAGATGACCCTGCCTATATAGAGCGTTTTCAGATGGAAGAATGGATCGGCCGTCGCATTGATAGCCCGCATGTGATTCGCACAATTGAACAAGTCCGCCCCCGATTGTTTCTTTATTATGTGATGGAATACATCGAAGGCAAAACACTTGAGCAATGGATGGCCGATCAAACAGAACCAGATCTTACTGTCATTAGAAATATCGTTTCTCAAGCGGTTTCTGGGCTGCGAGCTTTCCACCGTTTAGACATGCTTCACCAAGATATTAAACCCGGCAATATCATGATCACCGAAGAAGGCTTAGTCAAAATCGTCGATTTTGGCTCGACCAAAATTGCAGGAATGGCCGATGTCTCCACACCGATTGAACGCAAAGAATTGCTAGGCACCAAGCACTATACCGCCCCCGAATATCTGATTAATGGGACAGGTACAACACAATCTGATCTATTTGCTTTGGGCTGCGTCACTTATGAAATGATTACTGGCAAACTCCCTTATGGAACTGCCATTGCCAATGCAACCACGGAATCAGCCTTTAGCAAACTGAAATATGCCCCGATTAGTCGCCATGTGAGTAATATTCCTGATTGGATTGATCGTGCTCTGCAAAAAGCCGTCTCAATTGAACCCATTAATCGTTATGAAAAAATGTCTGAGCTTGAAAGCGATCTTAGAAAGCCTAACCCAGACTTTCTAAAAGAATCATCTCGACCGTTATTAGAGCGAAATCCACTTGCTTTCTGGAAATTTATCTCCGCATTGCTTTTTATCTCTAATTTGATTCTTCTTTATCTGCTCATTCAATGATGTATCATATATACCCGTGATACTTCAACAAAACGAGAAAGACTCAATGAGCAATTCAGCAACTACACCGGAACATAAACCACGCCCCTTTATTGATATGCTTGTCAGCATCATTATTCCTTCTGTAATTTTGATGAAATTTAGTGGTGAAAGTGCGCTTGGCGCCAGTGGCGCATTGATCGCTGCCTTGGCTTTTCCGATAGGCTGGGGGCTTTTTGAGCTTATAAAATATCGAAAATTTAATTTTATCGCCCTCTTAGGTTTAGTCAGCGTATTGTTAACGGGTGGCATTGGTTTATTACAACTTGATACCAAATGGCTAGCGATTAAAGAAGCGGCCATTCCCGGCATCATCGGCATCGCGGTATTGATTTCAACTCAAACACGTTATCCTTTAATTAAAACCTTAATCTATAATCCTAAGGTTTTAAATGTCGACAAAATTACCCAAAAACTTGAAGAACTAGGAAAAACTTCAGTGTTTGAATCGCGCTTAATGAAAGCCACCTATTTTCTGGCGGGCACCTTTTTCTTTTCATCAATAATGAATTATATTCTTGCCAAATGGATTGTCACCAGTCCATCAGGCAGTGAAGAGTTTAATGAACAACTCGGTCAGATGACACTGCTAAGCTACCCAATGATTGCCATTCCATCGATGATCATGATGATGGTTATTTTTTATTATTTATGGCGCACGATTAATGGCATTACTGGGTTCAGCTTGGACGATATCATTAATGCTCCAGAAGAGTCTTAGATAGGGATTGCCCTATTTATGTGCATCTGAAATACCGCCGCGCCCTAGTGGTGCAAAATAATTAACTCCCTCACTGCCACACCTCCCTAACCAACTGTTTTTACATTGGTTATTTTTTGGCATACTTATTGTAATTAAGCTATTTATGCATGTATCAACATGTCTATTAACTTAGCTTTAAGAGAGAGATTTATGTCTTATTTAGAACCCACAGAGTTTGTAACAAAAATGGTGGATGCCGGTGAAGCAAAAGCCTATATGTCGACCAAAGACACGTTAATTCGTGCATTTATGGCGGGTGCCACTTTGGCATTGGCCGCTGTTTTTGCCATCACCGTAGCAATGAAAACAGGTTCACCTGTGCTTGGTGCCGTACTTTTCCCTGTCGGTTTCATTATGCTTTATCTAATGAAGTTTGACCTGTTAACCGGTGTGTTTACCCTTGTGCCACTTGCTCTGCTTGATAAACGCCCTGGCGTGACGTTTGGCTCAGTAATGCGTAACTGGGGGCTAGTCTTTTTAGGTAACTTAGGCGGCGCTTTAATGGTGGCATTTATGATGGCATTCATTTTTACTTATGGATTCAATACTGATGGCGGTGCAATTGCGGCAAAAGTATCCAGCATTGGTGAGGCTAGAACTATAGGTTATTCAGCACATGGTACAGGTGGCTGGTTTACCGTGTTTATTCGCGGCATGTTATGTAACTGGATGGTATCAATGGGTGTTGTTGGCGCAATGATTTCTACTTCAGCTACCGGTAAAATGGCAGCGATGTGGATGCCTATCATGTTGTTCTTTTACATGGGTTTCGAGCATTCAATCGTAAATATGTTTTTATTCCCATTCTCAATGATTATGGGTGGTGATTTCACTATTCTAGATTATGTCGTTTGGAATGAGTTACCTACTGTTTTAGGTAATTTAGTAGGTGGGTTTGTATTGGTAGGCTTACCTTTATATTACACTCACGTTA
>Ga0256840_1000722_pt1 | contig 33033 bp, 35 predicted proteins | sample 355202metaG_FD_185969 | JGI IMG/M metagenome (GOLD analysis project Ga0256840, IMG submission 185969) | Hydrothermal vent microbial communities from Mid Atlantic Ridge, Atlantic Ocean - 355-202 | ecosystem: Environmental > Aquatic > Marine > Hydrothermal vents | place: Atlantic Ocean: Mid...
GCGATTTCATACATGATTTCCATGGTTTGTGAGAAGGCGAAAGAGGCATATTCTGTTTTGAATTATGGCTTATTTCCTGGATTTGTTGATGATATGTTAATTACTTAACATTGACGCACAACGTGAGATCATTAATGGTAATATGTGTTGTTCAAAAATTCACACGATCGCTATCCCAAAGGAGTGGGATTCTCCAGTGGAGAATATCTTTCCCACTTGCGCTCCGCAGCGAGCAAAGCGAGTGAAAGGAGTGGGATTCTCCGGTGGAGAATATCTTTCCCACTTGCGCTCCGCAGCGAGCAAAGCGAGTGAAAGGAGTGGGTTTATGTGAGATTTGATGTCATGACAGCAGAAATAGGAAGCACAACCACGGTTGTAAGTGCTTTTACTGGTTTAGGAAGCACTCCCAAGCTCGTCGCTCAAGGTGAACATTATACCACAGTTAATGAAGGAGATGTAACAATTGGCATAGAGCGGGCTTTGAAGTTTATAAAAGAAAAGATCAAAGAACCCGTTGAATGGGAGAATTTGCTTGTTTCCTCGAGTGCTGCAGGTGGTCTGAAAATGACCGTTCATGGTCTTGTATATGACATGACAGCCCGGGCAGCCAAAGAGGCCGCACTTGGTGCGGGAGGAGTTGTTAAATTAGTTACATCTGGAAAAATTTCACGCGATGTGATAGATAAAGTGCATCTCATATCGCCCAAACTTATCCTTTTAGCTGGTGGGGTAGATCACGGAGAATCCGAAACAGTGGTACACAACGCAAAGCTTTTTGCCCAGAGTGATATAAACGTTCCCTTTGTTTATGCAGGAAATTTGGACGCTTCGGAAAGAGTAGTACAAATTTTGGAAAATAGTGGGAAAAAGGTAACTGTGACGCAGAATGTTTACCCCAAAGTGGATGTTTTAAATGTGGAGCCCGTTAGAAAGATTGTCCAGAAGGTTTTTTCTCAAAATATCATTCATGCTCCCGGAATGGCAAAGCTTGATGGTCAGGTGAAGGGTCAAATAATACCAACTCCGGCAGCCGTTATGAAAGCTGGAAGTATCCTTCAAAAGGAGATGGGTGATTGCATAACAATAGATATCGGTGGAGCAACAACAGATGTGGATTCTTTTACAAACGGTAGTCCTGACATACAAAAGATTACTGTCTCACCAGAACCATTTGCAAAAAGAACGGTAGAAGGAGATCTTGGCGTTTTTATAAACGCATCTAATGTTGTAAAAAATTTCGAATGGATTTGCGAAGAATTTCCAGATAAGGATGAGCTTTTGAAAAAAATTACTCCGTATCCCAAAAATAAAAGAATTGAAGATTTTGTTCTGGCAATGGCCAAAGGGTGTGCAATAGAAAGTGTTCTGCGTCATTGCGGAACTATTCGTTATCTTTACGGTCCAACTGGGAGAATTAAACTGGCTGAAGGGAAAGACCTTACAGCCGTTACGAATATTTTTGGGACTGGTGGAGTTTTGAGTAGGTCAAGAAAAAGCTCAAAAGTCCTTGAAGAAATCCGTAATCTCGGACAGAAAAGGCCAATGGCTTTGCTCCCCCCAAAAGAGGCGAAATTATATGTAGATTCACATTATATATTCGCAGCCTGCGGTCTTATCTCTCAACTTGATGAAGAATCAGCAAAAAAATTACTTATTGGAGATGTAAAACGTGTCGGATGACATTATAGTTAGAACTGACGGAGGCGCTCAAGGAAACCCCGGCCCAGCAGCTTCGGCTTTTGTTGTAGAAAATGGAGAAAGAATTATTTGTATGCACGCAGAATATATCGGATTGGCCACTAACAATCAAGCTGAATATACAGCACTTGTGATGGCTTTGAAATATGTTCAGACAAACCTTTCAAAAAAGAAGATAAAAGTATTTGCTGACAGCCAACTGATGATTAAACAATTGAAAGGAGAATACAAGGTGAAATCTCCAAGTCTTGTTCCACTATGGTCTAAAGCACATGAACTTGTTGATAAGCTGAATGCTTCTTTGGAGTGGGTTGAGCGCGATAAAAATCGTTTGGCAGATTCTCTTGTTGAAATGATTAGGAGGGTAAAAGGTGGATAAAATATTCGATCTCGTGTTTTCACCAAGACTTTTCTTCAAGACATCGAGATTCGACCTTTTGAGCTCAACATTAACTATATTTGTTGTGTGGATTGTTAACGTTTTGATTCTTTTTCCTATGCTTGGAAATATTCCGTTCTTTGGCGGTTTCTATATATTTTCAGCTATCCTCTTAGGGTTGATTGCAATCTATTACGCTTTAGCCATTGGTATTCATAGGATCGCTGGGAAGGGTGGGAAAACAGTTTTCCTGGGATTCCCTTTCGTTCTCTTTCCACATGTTATGACGGGGTGGATATTTTCCATATATTTTTTATGGAAATGGGCAGCTGTTCTTTTTTTGATTCCTATTTTCTGGTCTTTCATACTCGAATTCTATCTTGTGAGAAGTTCCATGGGCTATGGAATGATCTACACTGTAATTGTCAGAATCACACGTGATATAATTTTCTTTGTCTCTTTGTATGCGTTTTTAAAGGGATGGTTTGTATGAATATAGGCATGATGACCGACACGTATATCCCTCAAATAAATGGGGTAGCTACATCCGTCAATCTTTTCAAGAGATATCTTGAGAGCATGGGGGAAAGAGTTTACGTCTTTTCCCCTATGATACCGAAAAACGAAAGCGGAACATTCAAAGTGAACGGTCTCAGATTTTTGTGGGAACCACAGCATAGACTTGCCATTCCGATATCCCATAAAATATTTAAGTTATCTACAAAGTTGAAGATCGACGTGGTTCATTCTCATGCCCCATTTAGCATGGGATTTCAGGCTTTGCGGATCAGTGAAAAATTGGGCCTTCCTCATATACACACATATCACACACTACTCACCGAATACAGGCACTATATACCATTTCCTTTTAGACCCACAGAGAATGCTGTCAGAGAATTCAGTAGTTGGTTTTGCAATTCTACGGATGCAGTTATAGCACCAACTGGAAAAATTAAAGATGAACTCTTAGGTTACGGTGTGGAAGTTCCAATATATGTCCTTCCAACAGGTATAGACGTGGAAAATTTTAGAAGGCCTTTAAAATTTTCAATAAGAAAGCGTCACTCTATATCAGAAAATGATCATGTCATTTTGTTCGTTGGCAGGATTGCCAAGGAAAAAAATGTAGATTTCGTTGTGAAAGCCTTCGCCCTTTTACATGAAAAGCTCAAAAACACAACGTTGATAATGATAGGGGACGGTCCAGAAATGAAGGAAGTTTCACATCTGGCCTCCCATCTCAATATTTCAGATCATGTTGTAATGACTGGATACATGCCAAGAAATGAAATTGTAGAATACTACCGTCAATCGGATGTCTTTGCTTTTGCTTCAGTAACAGAGACTCAAGGCTTAGTTGTGCTGGAAGCTTTGGCTGCTGGTTTGCCCGTGGTTGCAGTGGCAAAAGAGGGAGTGGCAGATGCGTTAAAAGATGGTGTCGGATGCTCACTTATTGACACTGTTCAACTTAAAGACTTTGTCGACAGACTTTTGAAAATATTGAGAAACCCTGAATTTTCTATGAAAATGTCAAATGACGGCATAAATTATGTGTTAGAACATTGGTCGATGAACACAATGGCTCGTCGACTTGATGAAATATACAAAGAAGTTGTGAAATCTTCTAAGAGAAGGAGGAAAAAATATGATTCCCAATCTTTTTTTGCTTATTTACACCGCCTCGGACTACGCGTTTTCTAACAATTCATTGATTTACAAACACGATAAGAAAGAAATCCAGAAGGCCTTCATATGGACAGTCTTAATTGCGTTAGCTTTGACTTTTGATCTTCTCACTAGCCTGACTGGTTTGTTAAGCGTGGCGCTTTACACCATTATTTTGATAGGATTAACTTTCCTCAAGTCTAAGAGTAACAGGAATGGATGGTATATATCTTCAGAGCTTATCAATGTGGGCTTGGCCATAGCATTCACAATTCCACTGTCTGGCTGGATAAGTTCACATTCTTATTTGCAGCCTCCATTTGTTAACTATCTTTTAGGGCTTACCATAGTGTCAGTGGTTTTTACAGACATATTCAGAAGGCTTGGATACATCCCAACAAAATCTGGAGACTCGGATGGAAATTTCGAAAGAATACTCTTTTTCATATTCGTGATGGCTTTGCAATGGTGGTACGTTGCGTTAACTCTACTTGGAATGAGCATCTACAGGCTCATAAGGTACAGAAAGTTCTCAAAAATGTGGTTGATAAGCCCTGCTATTAGCATCAGCTTTTCTTTGCTTTGGTTGCTACTCATGAGAAGTAATATCATTTAGAATATCGTGAGAATGCGCTTTTGGGAGGGTTTTTGAATACAAAAGGAGGGGTAAGAATGAAAAAGTACGTGGCGTTTTTCATGATCTCGATGCTTATTCTTGGGACGGTGGCTCTATCAATTACCGTCACGTTTGTTACGGACACAGGTGGATTAGGCGATAAATCCTTCAATGACAGTGCTTGGGCAGGAGTTGAAATGGCTGTTAAACAGTACGGAATCACAGCGAATATTATTCAATCGTACGAACAATCAGATTACGTTCCAAATCTCAGCGCCGCAGCTCAAATTTCTGACGCCGTTGTTGCTGTCGGATTCTTGATCAAAGAAGCTGTTGAACGAGTTGCACCACAATACCCTAACACAAAATTCATCTTTATAGACGGTTCTATCAAAAACATACCAAACGTGGAAAGCTACATATTTGACCAACAGCAAGGAGGGTTCTTGGTTGGCTACATAGCTGCTGCGATGTCCAAAACTGGTAAGGTGGGGGCTGTTTGCGGAATGCCTATACCACCGGTTAAAAGTTATCTGTTTGGATACAAGGCCGGCGTTAAAACTTACAACATTCTCCATGGAAAAAATGTTCAAGTTCTTTCCGGATATGTTGGTAGTTTTGACGATCCATCAGCTGGCAAAGCTATGACAGAAAGCCAAATCAGTGCCGGTGCCGATATCGTCTTCCAACTTGCTGGATTGAGTGGCCTTGGAGTCATAGACGCGATGAGGGATCAACCTAAAGGCTACTTTGCGATAGGTGCAGATCAAGATCAAGATTATCTTGCGCCAGGGCACGTTCTTGTCAGTGCCATGAAGAGAGTTGATATCGGTGTCTTTGACGGAATAAAATCAGTCATCGATGGAACATTTAAAGGCAAGACTTTCACACTATCGCTCAACAATGGTGGTATAGGAATAAGTCCCATGACTTACACAAAGCAACTTGTTCCAAAATCAATTTTTCACCAGCTTGACATTCTCGAGAATATGATAAGAAAAGGAAAATTGATCATACCTCAAACAAAAGCTGAATTTGACGCTTTCCAAGTTCCACAAATCAGTTTCTAAAAAGTTCTTTGCCTCTATATTACGCTCCCGTACTCTCTTTGGTAGAACACGGGAGCGTAGCTTGTCCAAAATTAAATTATTCACTCTTTGATCTTAAAGTGCTCCTATGTAACACCATGACGTTAGATCTCTCTTGTGCGTAATCAATATCGTCCAAGGTCGATTTGTGTTATTTTCGTGAAGCTATATTGTTTTGTTTTCCGCCGTTCCCATTGAATGCCATGGATTCACTGAAATTCCGCACTTTGTAAGCAATTGGAAAGACAAGCACAATTTTGATGGCGTCTATCCAAATGAAGGGAAGTACGCCAACACGTATAGCATTTACGATGCCATTGACGTACGTTGACAACAGCAAAGCCCCTGGGATGTATATCGAGAGTAGCGATAACGCGAGTAAAATTACGCGTCCCACGCCATTTTTTCTCCATGCTGTTGATGCTATCCATGCAGCGGGAACGAACCCCCATAAATATCCACCTGTAGGACCAACGAGTGTTGCAATTCCACTTGCACCTCCAGCAAAGATTGGAATGCCAATAGCTCCAAGAATCAAATATCCAATTGATACTTCAAGAGCTTCGATTGGATTCAAAAAGGCCGCCATCAAGAAAAAGGCAAATACCTGAAGGGTTATTGGCACAGGGCCTATTGGAAATGAGATGATCGAAAGCACTGAGACAAGCGCAAGCCATAGTGCCATTTTTGCTACATGTTTTGATGACATGGTAGAGCAACTCCTTTCGTATTTACATCAAAAAAATTCCCAAGTTGTATTAGCAAACTTTGTGCCCAATTCAGAATTCCCATTCTTTAAAGATTCCATATTTATGAAAATCCCGCACCATCTATATTCTGGATAGTCACCAAGATTTGGTATGTGAAATTTGAACAAAGCACATTCGTTTAGACTTTCAAAGCCGTTTCAAAACCAGAATGAACGGCATCATATATTTGACCTGGCTTCTTGGCATCCCCTATTTTAATTGAACCTTCAGGGGACGGGTTAGATTTGACTCCTATGGTAAATATCACAGCGTCAAATTCCCCAATGTCAATTTGCTTGTTCTCAGTTAAGCATATAGCATGATTTGCTTCAAACCTTTCGAGCTTAGTTTTAGTATATACTTTCACTTTTGCCTTGTCCAAACGATTTAATGTTAGTGTACGCGTTATTGGTTCCATATCTCTTGCTATGTCTGAAAACATTTCGATTATACTTACCTCCTTGCCATTGTTTGCCAGGTGATCTGCAGCCTCGATGCCTATCATCCCTCCGCCAACAATTAAAATTTTTTTCGCATTCTTTAACTTTTCCGGATTTGAGAAATACTCATGCCCTGTCAATTGAATCACGTTCTCTACACCTGGTACATTTATCTTGATCGGGCTGCTTCCGACAGCGGAAAGAATTATGTCATAGTTTCTCGAACCTGAATTGGTGAACTTAGTATTGTAAGTTATCGTGATGTCAGAACGAAGAACTTTTTTTATTAAAGAATCTATTGGTTTTTTCATTGTTTCTTTTCCTACAGCAACATAAGCAAGTTTTGCTGTTCCACCAAGTTCTTTTGCTTCTTCAAATATCTCAACTTCATATCCACGTTCCTTTAGAACAACAGCTGCTTCCAAACCAGATGGACCTCCACCAATTATCGCTACACGTTTGTGTTTTTGAGCTTTCTCGATCTTTCCTGCCCATCCAACCCTTGGATTCACAATGCATCCAAGGCCTTCTCCGGATTTTACCTTCGCCAAACAGCCTTGTACACATCCACCGCAATAAATGATCTCATCTGTTTTCCCGTTTCGTATTTTGTTTGGAAATTCCGGATCCGCCACTAAGGATCTGCCAAGCGCAAAAAAATCAGCGAGCTTCCCGGAGACTGCATTTTCAAGTCTTTCGGGATCTCCAAATCTTCCAGCAGCTATGATTGGTAACGAAGTAAAGCCTCGTATTTTTCTTAATGACTCTTCATGAAAGATTTTTGGAACAAACATGTGGTGATAGTAAAAAGCAGGAGAGACACAAGCATTTCCCATACCAACATGAATGGCAGCCACTCCTTTATTTTCTACTAACTGGATCAGATCTTTAAGATCTTCAGTGTGTAATCCGTTTTCTGCCATCTCATCACCGGAAACGCGGACTATCACTGGCAAACCCGCACTTTTAACTGCATTTATAACATCATTTGCAAACTTCAAAGGCTCTGAATATTCGTCTTTTCTGTGGTTGATAAACTTTGAGTAAAATTGAGAAACAAGGTAACCATGCCCCATTTGTATCTCTATTACATCTGCTCCAGATCTTTTAGCACGAATAGCTGTTTTCTTAAAAGCTTCAATTGTTTCAAAAATCTCGCCTTTTGTCATTTCATGAGCAACAGCTCCAGTTAGTGGGCATAAAACTTCGGATGAGGAAATAACAACGTTTGAGGTAACTTTCGGATTAGCAGCACGCCCAGCGTGATTGAGATGAACACACGCAAGGGCACCATTTGAGTGAATCGTGTCTATTATTTTCTCAACAGAAGAAATGAACTCATCCGAATCAAGTCTAAGCTGCTTAGGGTGCTCTCTTCCACTTAAAGTTACAGATACTGGTTCCACACAAACCATGGCCACGCCACCTTTGGATATCGAAGAGTAATAGGCGATATGGCGGTCAGTTACTGTTTGACCATATCCGGTTTTGATCGGAGCAGAGAAGAGCCGGTTTTTCAGATGGAGATTTCCCAAAGAAGTTTCTTCGAAAATTTGCATGATATCTTTCCTCCTTTTGCCTTTTTATACCCTGTGCGGGTATATTATATACGAAAATATATGGAAATTGTATCTAAGCTACTTTGAGCAGTTGAGAGGTGCATCAAAAGGAGGAATGTTCATCAAATCAACCTAAATTTTCCAGATGAATCGCATTCTATATCGCCATTCACTTCAAGCATCGTAAGTTTAACGTTTAATTCATTCATAGGTATTCCGATCGAGTGGCTTATCTCTTCAGTTGTTTTTGGACCTTTTTTCAAACATTCGATGATGGGATCGTCTATTTGTTCACTTTTTTGAGCAAGTTTAACGTACTCGAACTCCTCTATCACATCATCTACACATGTGGTACACTTTGCCCCTTCCTTGATCAATTCATTTGTGCCTTCACTTGATAAAGAGAAAATAGGACCTGGAACGGCAAAAACTTCTCTTCCCTCTTCAAGAGCTAAGCGAGCTGTTATCAAAGAACCGCTGCGTTTTGCTGCCTCAATTACAACCGTCCCTTTGGAAAGTCCGGCTATTATTCTGTTGCGCCTTGGAAATGTCCATTTATCGGGTTTGCTTCCAAAGGGAAACTCACTCACTAAACATCCGTGTTTTTTCACTTCTTCGAAAAGTTTCGCATTTGAACGTGGATAAACAATGTCCACTCCATTTCCAAGAACAGCAATAGTGCTTCCATTCTTGACTGCTGCGGCATGGGCGGTAGAATCTATCCCATACGCCAATCCGCTCACGATCACCACACCATTTCTTGCAAGATCCCCTGCAATTAACGACGCTGCTGCTTTCCCATAAGAACTTGCTTTTCTAGACCCGACGACAGCTATTGAAAATCTGCTTAACACATCTATTCTTTCTCCCCAAACATACAAAAGAGGGGGAGGCTCGTGGATCTCAACCAAGGATTTTGGATATAGTTCATCTCCATAGGGAATGAGAGAGACTCCGATTTTCTCTGCCTTCTCGATCTCCTTTCGTATTCTTTCATGAGATTCTGTTTTTAATGCCTTAGCGACGGCTTCTTCGATCTTCATCGCCCAAAATACCTATCCAATCTCTTAAAATCGATCGAGTATACGAGAGGCCTTCCGTGTGGGCACGACCAAACTTCAAGCTCATCAAGATCTTTTAGAAGTTGATCGATCTCTTCTATGGATATTTTTTCTCCGGTTTTTACAGCGGCTTTGCATGCAAGCGTTGCCAAAAATTCATTTCGGGGATCTTCAACGAATGAGAGTCGAAACGATTCAACAGTGGATATAAATACTTCTCGCCAGTCTATAGCTTTTCCTAAGTTTGGAACTCCTGTGAGCTCATCATCTTTCCATTCAAAACCAAAGTCATGTATTTCATTTTTGTGCTCTTCAAGGATCTCTCTTTGTGTTTCCGTAAGATCGAGTTTTATTGATATTGCAAGATGCTGTGATGTACTAAAGGGTGTAGTTTTGAACTTATCATAAAGAATCCTTTCATGTGCTGCATGCATATCAACAAGATATAAAGCATTCTCACTTTCACAAGTTATATATCTCCCATGTATAACGCCAAGAAATTTAGTTTTTGAAAGTTTTTCACGTGCTTCCGCCAATTCTGGGCGTTTTGGTATCATATCCGTGTCAAACGGTACATTTAAGTTCTTAGAACTGCTTTTTTTAAGCTGAGAAAAGTTCGTGGAAAAAAGTAGATTTTTTTGAGAAACTTGTGATGAATTAAAATCACCCGCTGTAGGTTCGGAAGTTCTCATTGGTCCTTTTTCTATCGGTATTTTAAAGACGGAAGGAGACGCCAAAGCTTTTTTAACAGCTCCAACTATCATTCCAAATATTTTCGACTGATCGCTAAATTTTACTTCCAATTTTTGAGGATGAACGTTCACATCCACTAATTGAGGTGGAACTTCCAAAAACATGACAGCAATGGGAAACTCTCCCTTTTTCAAGTGTTGAGCATATCCCACTTCAATCGCCTTCATTAAAAGACCACTACGAACATATCTTCCATTGACAAAGATGATTTCGTTCACTCTGTTCTGTCTTCCAACTGTTGGGGCGCTGACGTAACCATAGATCCTAACGCCACCAAATACTGAATCCATTTTTACCAGCTCGTAATCTCCAAGAACTACTTTTATTCTTTCTTCGAGGGAGAGTCCCGGTTTTATGTTGTAAATTTCTTGATCATCATGAAGATACCGAAAGCCCACATTTTTAGAGAGAATAAACTTTTGAACTACTTCGGTAACCATTCTGGTTTCGACAGAAGTAGAGCTGAGGAACTTTCTTCTTGCTGGTATGTTGAAAAACAGATCTGACACAATAACACGAGTGCCTCTCTCTTTGGCGATCTTTGTAACTTCGCCTATTGCCCCACCAATTACATCAAGTGAAGCACCTATCTCTCCTGAAGAAGACGTTTCTATTCTCATCTTGGAAACAGCACTTATCGATCCTAAGGCTTCTCCTCTAAATCCAAAAGTTCCTATTCTGTACAAATCTTCAAATTTTTCTATCTTAGAGGTTGTATGCGGCAAAACAGCTACTTTGAGTTCTTCTGCAGACATCCCATTTCCGTTGTCTTCAACAACAATTCGAGATTTTCCACCACCATCTATTGAAATCTTTATTTTGTCAGCGCCTGCATCTAAACCATTTTCGATCAATTCCTTCACAACAGAAGATGGATGGTCCACAACTTCTCCAGCTGCAATTCTCCTTACAATTTCCTCTGGAAGTTTATGAATTGGCATTATTTCTCATCTCCATTGCACGAAATAAAATTACAGCAACACTGACGGAAACGTTGAGAGAATCCATTTTCCGCGCCATGGGAATAGACAAAAAATCATCACTTTTCTTCATGACAAGTCTTCGCACTCCTCTCCCCTCATTTCCAAAAACAAAGGCAATTGGCCCAGTCATATCAACTTCATAATAGGGTTTCCCGTTCATGGTAGCTGTGTACACCCATACGTCCCGTTTTTTCAGTTCCTCAACCACTCTTGCAAGATTTGTTTCTATGGATATTGGCATTCTGAAAGCGTATCCTGCGGAGGTTTTTAAAACTGCCGGTGTTACGAGGCATCCACCGTGTTCCGGAAGAATCAGCAAATCAACTCCTGCGCCATAAGCACTTCGCACAATAGCGCCAACGTTGTGCGGATCCTGAACTTGATCGAGAATCACAACGAACGGAGGATGGTTAAGGTGATCAAGAACCTTAAAAGTATCTGCGTATTTGTAATCTTTAATCTTTGCCGCTATCCCTTGATGATCCTTGGAATGTGCAATATCTTCTAATCTCTTTTCATTTACTTTTTCAATCGATATCTTTATGTGCCTCAGTTCGTTCTCGATTTGCTTCATTTCCTGTGAAAGATTTAAAGAATCTATAATGTACACTTTATTCATGTGTATTTTGGCTCTTATCGCTTCTTTGACAACATTTCGACCGTAGATTATCATAACTTCTCTCCTCTTGTCTACTGTAAACTCCGTTCTTAATTTGCTAAAATAGCACCAAGTACCCACATCATTTTACCATGTTAGAAGGAGGAAATTTTTATGAATTTCGAAGAGATAAGTATTGGTGATACCAGAGAATTCGAGGCAAAGGTAACTGATGAAATGGTGAGAGAATTTGCTCGAATCACAGGAGACAACAATCCACTTCATTTAGACGAAGAATTCGCAAAAAAAAGCATCTTTGGCAGACGTATAGCACATGGAATGCTGGTTGCCTCTTTAATATCGAAAGTTTTAGGACACGACTTTCCAGGGGCTGGTACAGTATACGTTTCGCAATTTGTTAAATTTCGCAAGCCCGTTTATGTTAACGACACAATAAAAATAAGAATAGAAGTAAAAGATAAGAATCCTGAAAAGCGCAGGCTATTCTTATCCACGACCGTAATAGACAATGACAAAAATGTTATAACTGGCGAAGCGGAAATTTATCTCCCAAGTTAGTTGACGAAGCGCGCACGTATCCCCTCATCGCTTTTTACAAATTCATTGACTTCGGTTGGAAGCCTTACTAACAAATAAAGCCAGTATATGCCGAATGTGACGATTGTCAAGATAAGAACCAGGAAAATATTCCTCTTTGCTATAGGTCGGAGTTCTTCAATTTGAGGTAATCCTTTCATATTTCTGAGATACGAGTAAACTCTGTTTTTTACTCCATAAATTGATGCGGCGGTTGAGAATATTTGATGAAGATATATGAGAAAGAAAACAAAACCAACAAGACCGAACACGGTCGTTACTGGCGGCACAAAAGAGAAAATCATAGCAACTACATAGGATATCACGTACCCCCAAAACGCCCATCCGGGTATACTTTCGCTTTCCAATTCTCTCGCCGCTGCTTCGATTTCAGATTTGATCGAAAGATCATCTGTTTGAATGTTAGCAAGCATTGCGCGTGTGTGCACTATATTGTTGTTCAGTACATCCATGATCTGTTTTAAAACAATCAACTGCAAAATTGCTGTGACAATGCCTAAAATTAACACAAAAACATAGGCGGTTGAACCAACCGAAAGCAAAATTGGCATATCCATCCCGGTATCCATACCACCAAATGCTCTCATGCCAGCTGCCATAATTATAGTGCTTGTTACGAACATTATCACTATTAATATGATCACAGTCACAGCTAATCCGACGTTCACTCTGCCATCCATAGATCCACCCCCTCTATTTTTAATTAAATATTATCACAAAACAAAATAGATGGCAAAAAAATTGTTTTTTAGTTTTATTAAGGGTATAATCAGTGTTTGAGGAGGTTTACTTACAATGAATAATACAGAAAGCTTTAGATTGAGAGAAGAAATAGTCAATTCGATAACTCACGGCGTAGCTGCGCTTCTTTCGATAGCTGCGTTGGTCTTGCTGATCGTTTTTTCGGCTGTTCACGGAAATCCTTGGTATATTGTTAGTTTTACCATATACGGTTCCACGCTTGTAATACTCTATACGATTTCAACTTTGTATCATAGTTTTCCAAATGGCGTAACTAAAAATGTTTTCGAAATTTTGGACCATTCATCCATTTTTTTGCTCATAGCCGGAACATATACACCTTTCACATTGGTGAGCTTAAGGGGACCGCTTGGATGGACAATTTTTGGAATCGTTTGGGGATTGGCTGCGGTGGGAATTGTTTTCAAAGTATTCTTTGTTAAGAGATTTGTCATTCTCTCAACTTTGCTTTACATTGTTATGGGCTGGATGATAGTTATTTCTATGAAAAATCTTATGGCAGTTTTGCCAGAAATAAGCTTGATTTTTCTGGTTGTCGGCGGCATCCTTTATACAGTTGGTACGATATTTTATATAAAAAGAAAGATCCCCTACCATCATGCTATATGGCATATCTTTGTTCTTGGCGGTAGTGCGTTCCACTTCTTCGCGATATTGGAACTTTTACAACCAAAATGATCTAACAAACTCTAAAGACTTCTTCTCCACAACGATTCAAAGTTTTCAAGATAAAGCCTTGCAATTTCTTTTGAGTGAATGACAATTAGGACTTCGTCATTTTTTGATTGAGCTGATCTTGTGAGGTTGTAAGAACCCGTTAGAACTTTTGCATTTGGAGAATTTGGATCTATGATGATGTATTTGTCGTGAAGTAAACCATAAGGATTGTCAAATTTCTTAAAAAAACTAAATTCTTTCATTTTTGGTATCACGCTGTATCCAGAGGAATTCCAGCTCTCGTCTGCGAGAACTCTTATTTTTACGCCATGTTCATCAAGAGCCATAAGCAGAAGAGAAATTCTCATGTCTGAAAAGGCATACATTGCAATGTCTACTTCATGCTTTGCGTGTTTCAATGCATCGACGATTTCGTCAAAAATTCCACCCGATGGGGAAAATCTCACATCCAACCTTACACCTTCTACCGTTAAGCTCGTGGCCTCCTCAAGCTTTGAAATAGAAAAGAGCCCCTTGTACATGAGGTTGAACTCTTTATTGAATACGTGGGAGAGTGATTTAGAATCAAAGATCAAAGCATTATTCAGATCTTTATACATAGACGAAGTGGTAAAGTTTGCAGAACTTATCCACACCCATTCATCATCAATTATGGCGAACTTCTCATGCATTAATCCTCCATTTATTGGATCGGCAACAGTATTCACTTCAGAGAAGAAATTGCGATTTATCAGGTAATTCTTTCCCTCTGTTATGATCCTCACACTGATCCCTTCTGATTTCTTTTCTTCCAATGCACCTGCTATTTCAGGATCATCCATGTTGTAAATGGCAATCGATATAGTGGATTGCGCGGAATTGATGAGTTCTAACAAGTGAGATTTCAATGCGCCAGAACTTGGTGGAACATTGAATTGGAGGTCTATAGCAAACACTTTCGAGAGTGTTAGAACAAAAAACAAAAAAACGATATATTGTCTCATGTAAGTATTTTATCAAAAAAGGCACCCACAATGATGTGGGTGCCTTTTTTGCTTGAATCGAGTCAGAATCTGAACATCCCGTATTTTGCTATTTTAAGCATGTTTTCGTTTTTCACTTTTGTGGCTAATTTCTTTTGAATCATCTCATGAAATAATTTTTCCACACTCTTTTTTCTCATTTTTGACCCCTCCTCTACCTTTTTTCCTTCTTGCACTTTTATTCTAACGCCAGTATCTTGACAATACGTGTTGTTCAAGATCAAATCTCATTTGATTTGTTAACAATCTTAATTAAGTTTTATTTAACATTTTGTCCAAGAGAAAAGATATGATCGTAGGGTTTAAGTACTATCGATTTTCTTGAATTGGTAACTTAATTGAAAATATTTCTTTCTTTTTGTATTTTGCTTCATTCGTGGTAAAATTTCCACGACGCACGATCCGGGTCTGAAGAGAGTTAATAACTCCACCTTGGATCGGCGGATGTTTTGTGGGAGGAGGTGCAAAAATGTACGCTATTGTCGAAGTTGGAGGGAAGCAATACAAGCTTTCTGAAGGTGAGGCGTTCAAAACCGAGCGCTTCAAGAGTGTTAAAGAAGGGGAAGAAGTTGTCATCGACAAAGTTATAGCCCTCAAAAAGGATGATGAAGTAAAGATCGGTTCTCCCTATGTAGAAGGTGCAAAGGTTAAGGCTACTCTCGTGAAAAACGGAAGATATCGAAAGGTATTAACAGTTAAGTTTAAAGGAAGAAAAGGGTATCGACGTGTTAAGAATCACAGACAATGGTACTCTATGTTAAAAGTAGAAAAAATAGAAGGATGACCTATTGTTATTTCCTTTTTCGAAATGATCGCTATGTAGGCTTTAAAATACTCGGTCATGTAGGACTGGGAACCAAGGGAAAAGATATTGTTTGTGCTGCCGTAAGTGCGGTTGCTCAAGCGACACTTATAGGGCTTGAAGAGGTTCTTAGAGAGAAGATACGGTATAAGATAGATGACGGCTTGATCAAATGTGATATAAAAAGTGATGGAGAATGCGCTCAGAAGATGATCGAAACGCTTCACAAAACGATTCTGCAGTTGTCAAAACAATATCCTAAGAACCTATCGGTTTCCAAAATGGAGGTGTGACTAACGTGAAAATAGAGCTTCAATTGTTCGGTTCAAAAAGTTCCACTGGCAAAAACGGAAGAGATAGCAATCCAAAATATCTTGGGACAAAAGTTGGAGATGGGCAAAAAGTTAGAGCTGGCAATATCTTGGTAAGGCAGCGTGGAACAAAGATATGGCCAGGTAAAAATGTTGGCCTTGGTAAAGACTTTACACTTTTCGCGCTTGCAGATGGGAATGTGAAGTTTGAAAAGCGTCGAAAGAGAAAATATGCTAATGTGTATCAAGAGGTGGAACTAAATGATAACGAGAACTAAAAAGTTAGCTATCATAGGCGTGTTTTCAGCCATGGCTACAGTATTAATGTTAATAGAAATACCAATTCCTCAATTGGCCGGATTTAAGTACGATCCGAGTGACATCGCAGCCTTGTTAGTGGGATTCATGCTTGGACCGATATCCGGCATCTTGACCGTGTTGATCAAAGATTTGCTTTACTTCGCCATCAGAGGAACAGATGTGGTGGGAATTTTCATGAATGCTGCTGCTGGAACATTGCTTATTGGCATTTCAGCGTGGTTTTACTCAAGAAAGAAAACAAAAGTTAGAGCAGTAGCTGCTTTAGGCGTTGCTTCAATGATCATGATAGCTGGTATGGATGCTTTGAATATGTTGGTTTATCCACCGTATTTGAAAGTCTCTTACATGTTTGTCTTGAAGAATTATCTGTGGGTAATAACACTTTTTAACGCAGTTAAAGCAACTGTTGATGGATTCGTAACCTTCTTGATTTACAAGAAGACATCCAATGTCTTTAAACTGGAGACGTGGAAAACGAATCGCGAATGGAGGAGTAGCGAGAAATGACTCAAAAAACTTATTTCGCGAAGAAAGATGAATTAGAAAAGAAATGGTATGTAGTGGATGCGAATGGAAAACCACTTGGTCGCCTTGCTGTGGAAGTAGCCAGAATTCTTTCCGGAAAGAACAAACCCACTTATACACCACATGAAGACACAGGTGATTACGTGATCGTTATCAATGCGGAAAAGATAGTTTTGACTGGAAATAAGCTCAATGACAAATTCTATTATCGTCATACCGGATATATGGGAAATCTTAAAAAGATAAGTGCCAGGGATATGTTGAAGACGCACCCCGAAAGGTTAATAAAATTCGCTGTGCATGGTATGTTACCCAAAGGTGTGCTTGGAAGACATATGTTTAAAAAACTCAAGGTTTACCGTGGTGCAGAGCATCCTCATGTTGCCCAAAAACCTCAACCTTTGGAATTATGAAGAGCGGAATGTAACAAGTGAAAGGAGTATCATGAATGGCTGAAAAAGCAGATTACTACGGTACAGGGAGAAGAAAGACTTCTGTTGCTCGAGTTCATTTGAGACCAGGCGAAGGAAAAATTATTATAAATGGCAAGAATTATGAATCTCTCAAAGACTACTTTCAAAGAGATACACTTGTCATGAAAATCAATGATCCTTTCATTGCCACCAACACGATTGGACAATTCGATATCGTATGTAGAATAAACGGAGGAGGGCTCTCAGGGCAAGCTGGTGCCCTTCGTCTTGGAATCGCAAGAGCATTGCTGGATTTCAACGACAGCCTAAGGGGTGTTCTTAAAGAGAATGGCCTACTAACAAGAGATTCAAGGATGGTCGAGAGAAAGAAATACGGGAAAAGAAAGGCCAGAAGAAGTCCGCAATTCTCCAAGCGTTGATTCGAAAGTCACTCTTGTGAAAAGAGAATTAGAAGATTTCAAGTCAAAGTGCGACATAGTAAAAGTTGTGTCGCACTATGTTTCACTCGAAAAAGCTGGTTCAAGTTACCGAGGTTTATGTCCTTTTCACGAGGAAAGGACTCCTTCTTTTTACGTTAACCCAGAAAAAAAATTCTTTCATTGCTTTGGATGCGGCGCCGGAGGTGACGTCATAGAATTTGTAAAAAAAATTGAGAACGTTTCTTTCATAGAAGCAGTCCAAAAAGTTGCAGAGATATGTGGTATCAGTCCACCTGTTGTTACAAACGACAGCTTTTACTCAAAATATACTTTGATGATGGATTCTATAGCCCAAGCTTACAAAAACACACTCTTTTCAGCGAGAGGAAAACAAGCTCTTTCCTATTTAACGGAGGTTCGTGGCCTTACCAAAGAAGATGCAAAAAAATTCGATCTTGGATATGCTCCAGTTAATTCAGATATTGTAATGAGAGTAGCCCGTCAGCAGGAAATTGGAACAGAGGATCTTATAAAGTATGGGTTAATTACAAGAACACGCGACGGAAGACTGCGGGAATTCTTCAAAGATAGGGTTATTTTTCCGATAAAGAATTCATCAGGCAAAATTGTGGCGTTTGGTGGAAGAACCTTAACCGATAAAGGACCTAAATATATCAACTCCCCTGAAAGCCGGTATTTTTCGAAATCAAAATTACTTTATCTTTTTAATACAGCTCGTTATAAGATAAAGGAAGCTGGTTTTGCGATACTCTGTGAAGGATATATGGATGCCATAGCCTTTCATCGAAATGGATTTGACAACACCTGCGCAGTGTTAGGTACTAATCTAACAAAATTTCATTTGAACATGCTGAGGAGAGTCACGAATAATCTGCTTTTTGTACTTGACAGTGATAGTGCTGGTGTATCAGCTATGCAAAGAGTTGCGAAAGTTCTGGCAGGAGAAGGATTCAACACCAAAGTAATAGTATTCAGAGAATCGAAGGATCCCGATGAATTCTTTGCCTTACATGGCAAGGAGGAATTTCGAAGAATATTGGGTGAAGCTATAGATTATTGGGACTTTTATGTTCAACAATCGCTTGGAGGATTTGGAGATCCCGTTAAGGCCATATACAGATTTAAACAGGCTATTTCTTGGGTTAGTTCTCCCGTTTTGAAAAGACAACTTGTTTCAAAGGCGGCTAAAATACTTATGATCGACGAAAAGGATATAATGTATGAACTCCAAACAAAAAAAAGTGATAACGTCTCAAATGGTTCTTCACCCATGCGAATGACAATAGATGACTATGTGGTTTACCTTCTGTTCTTGAATGAGGATATGCGTTCCAAGATTATCAAGGAGATAGATCCAGACGTTTTGTCTCCATTAGCAAAAAAGGCATTTAAAATTGTATCTTCAGGTGTTGTTTTACCACAAGAAGCCATGAAGCTCTTTGGAAAAGAAGAAGGAGAGAGATTCTTTCAGATTTTTACTTATGATGAACCTAATATAAATGTCGATAATATATTCAAACTCTGCACTTCAAAACTGAAAGAAAGAAAAGTGAAAATTCAAATAGAGGCATTGGAAAGGGAGATGGTTTCCACAATTGATCGTGAGCAAAAAGCGAAACTCATGAAGAAAGCTATGAAACTCCGTTCCCTGTTAAAAAAAAGAGGAGGTGCCTCAAATGGCAGAAAGTAATACCGCCTTGATAAAAAAGAAGCTTAACGCTTTAATAAGAAAAGGGAAAAAACGGGGATATATAACTTATGCCGATATAGATAGTGCCATCCCTGCGAACTATGAGGACTTCGATTCAACTTTTCTCGAGAATATATATGATATTCTCGAAAAGGAGCATATTACAATAAAGGACGATGGCGAAGATATAGCGAACACGGTTGAGGAATATGGCAATGCTGAAGCATTTGAAGTGAAGAGGTATTTATCTTACCTTGAGAGTCAAAAACCAGAAATATACGATAATGCCAATCTCAAAGACCCTGTAAAGTTATATCTCAAAGAAATAGGAAGAATTCCCCTTCTTTCTCCAAGTGAAGAGAGAAGACTTGCCCGCAAAGCGGCAAATGGTGACGAAAGGGCAAAGCAAAAGCTTTGTACATCGAATCTCAGGCTTGTTGTCAGCATAGCTAAAAAATATATGGGAAGGGGATTATCATTTCTCGATCTCATTCAAGAGGGTAACATAGGTCTTTTAAAAGCGGTTGATAAATTTGATTGGAAAAAAGGATACAAGTTCTCAACATATGCAACTTGGTGGATCAGGCAAGCAATAACTCGTGCCATTGCTGATCAGGCACGAACTATAAGGGTACCAGTGCATATGGTTGAAACCATAAACAAACTAAACAAGATCATACGAGACTACATGCAAAAGCATGGTTCTTATCCAACTGTTGAAGATCTCGCTGTTCTTATGGAAAAATCCCGTGAAAAGATAGCAGAAATTCTCAAAGCCGCCCGTGAGACCATTTCCCTTGAGTCCACAGTGGGAAATGACGATGAATCAACCATAGGCGATTTTGTGGAAGACTCGAATGTTCTTTCTCCAGAGGATGCTGCTTCCCAAATGATGCTTCATGAACAAATAGAAAAAGTGTTGAATACTCTCAATTCAAGAGAAGCCATGGTGTTGAAGATGAGATATGGTTTAATAGATGGAAAAGCTAAAACACTTGAAGAAGTTGGGCAATACTTCAACGTTACGCGAGAAAGGATCAGACAAATAGAAGTTAAAGCACTCCGTAAGCTCCGACATCCAAGCAGAAGTAAACATTTGAAAGTTTTCATGGGATTGATCGAGGAGGATGAAGAAGAAGCAGAAGAAGAAAATCAATCTCAACAGCGGAAAAAATAAACAGAAAGAAAGGGCCATGCAGCCCCTTCTTCCCACTTTTTTGTTTAACTCTCAACTCAATCTTATAAGACTGTAGTCCCCAATAACAAGGTTATGAACTTTTGGCTTTGTCTCCATACTTGAAACAGTTGCATTTTTCCCTATGATACTTGAGTCTATTCGCACTCCAACGTCACGAATAGTGGAATTTTCTAAGAGGATAGAATTCTCAATCTCTGAGTTTTCAATTGTAACCTTTGGACCCACTGATGTGTATGGTCCTAAATAAGAATTGATTATCAAAGCTCCCTCACCTATAATGATCGGTCCTCGAATGACTGAATCGACAATTTCAGCTCCTTTTTCTATTACCACATGTCCTTCCATGATCGTTCCACCATTGATCGTTCCCAAATTCCGAGAATTTTTCACATTCGAAAGGACTCTACGATTAGCTTCTAAAAGATCTTTGGGTCGTCCAGCATCTTTCCACCATCCGTAAACAACATGTCCTTGAACCTTATGCCCGTGACCTATGAGATACTGTATCGCATCAGTAATTTCCAGCTCTCCGCGCCAAGAAGGGCGAATATTGTCAATTCCTTCGAAAATCAACGGATCAAAAAGATAGACTCCTATGATCGCAAGGTTGGATGGAGGGTTTTGAGGCTTTTCAACCACTTTGACAACAGTATCACCATCAACAACTGCTATTCCGAACCTTGATGGATCCTCAACAGGCGTTAAGAGAATTGAAGCATTTAGATCACTCTCTGAAAAATTGTTGACAAATTTAGAGAGATCCTCTTGGATCATGTTATCTCCGAGATACATTAAGAATTTATCACTGCCGATAAAGTCTTTTGACAGTTTGACGGCATGTGCTAATCCCTTTGGTTCTTCCTGAACTATATATGTCAAGTGAACTCCAAAATTAGCGCCATCTCCTAATGTTTCTTTAAAAGCAAATGCATTCTCCGGATTGACAATCATACCTATCTCTGATATCCCAGCAGCGAGAATTTTCTCTATGCTATAAAGTATCACCGGCTTGTTTGCCACGGGTATTAACTGCTTAGCATTCGTAAAAGTTAAAGGTCTGAGTCTCGTTCCCTTTCCGGCACAGAGTATTATGGCTTTCATCTTTTTCAATCCTCACATGCATGTGTCTTCGAATATGCGTCCAATGCGGCTGTCACTATAGGGTAAACAACAGGAGATGCTGTGAGAAGGGGCTGAGTTCCTATTTGAAGCGCAACAAGATCTGTAACTGTCATTCGACTTTGAATAGCCATGCCGAGTACGTTGATCATCTCTCCAACGGATTTTCCACCCATCAATTGTCCGCCAAGCAAAACTCCACTTGCCTTTGAAAATACGAGCTTAACCTTGACTTTTGTTGCATCTGATAGTATCCCGGGGTGGCGATCCATCGCAGCAGAGTTGCCGCAGATGACTTCAAATCCACTTTCTGTTGCATCTGTTTCTGTGCCACCGGCAGCTCCCAATGTTTTGCCTAAAATAGATGTGGAAAATATTCCTATGTTTCCTTTGATCTCCCTTATCAACCTAACGTTAAAAAGATTGGCTCCAGCAACTCTTGCATCAAAGGCCGCTGTAGAAGCAAGCATCAATTTGCTCGGTCTTCTCGAAAAAAATTCCTTGTGCTCTGTACAATCTCCCGCAGAAAAGACATCTGGTACACTCGTTCTCATATATTCATCAGTCCATATTCCACCAGTCATTCCAATGAAAATGCCAGCGTCTTTTGCAAGAGCCGAATTTGGACGATATCCTATCGCAAGCACAACACCATCTACGTCTATGCGCTCTCCAGATTCGAGAAGTACACCTTCTACCTTTTCGTTACCAAGAATTTCTTTTACCCTTGAAGAGGTTTTAACTTTTATGTTTTTCTCTTCTAACAGTTTCTGAACCTCTGAAGAAAATTCCGGGTCAAAGGCCACGGGAAGTACACGTTCCAGAGCTTCGATCACGATAACTTGTTTTCCCAAATTGTGAATTTCATCACTTACCTCCATGCCAATAAATCCAGCCCCAATGATCGCTATTTTATTCATCTTTTTCAAGGCATCTTTCATTTTTGATATCTTTGATATATCCTTTGGGACTGTGAAAACCCCGTCTAATTCAACACCTGGGATTCTCGGTACAATAGGTGTTGAGCCTGTTGCTATTACCAATTTGCTATATTCTATTTCCTTTTCTGAAGCGGTTATGATCTTCTTTGCGCTAACATCAAGTTTTTTTACCTCATCTATGATGACTTCTACGCCTTTTGATTCAATCCCCTTTGTAGTTAGAATATCACTTTCAACAGAATCCAAGGTTGCCAACGTGTACGGTATGCCACATGGTATCAAAGTCTGATTTTCTTTTTTAACGAGTGCAATTTTTTTCTTTGGATAAGTCGCCAATATGGTCGCTGCTGCTGCCATCCCGGCGGGGCCGCCTCCAATTATTACTGCATCGAATTTCAAAGTATTCACCTCCAAGAATTATTTTGCAAATAACAGGTAGATCAAGCCAAGAAGTATCGCCAGTCCACCAATTATTATGATTTCTTTCAAATACGTGTATCCAGTTTTGTTTATCACTACATCCAAGGATTTTGTCATCGTCTGACCGTAACTTTTCACTGTGACCTTCACGTTGTAAATACCATTTGGCATAGGTTGACCTTGAAGGGAGTTGCCATCCCAAGATACTTTCGTAAGCCCGTAAGAAGCATTAATCTCACGGTACCATATCATCTGATTTCCAGAATAAATTTCTATTTTTACAGCTGCTTTTCTGCTAAGCCTGATGTAAAAAGTTGTTATATCCTGGTACCAATCTCCATTAGGACTGAACGGGTTTGGCTCAGCTCTTATCGAGAAAGTCAAAGGCTTAAGGTTCAAAGAAATGCTAACTTCCGTTGTACGCTGAAAGCTGAAATTCAATATACCCTGATAGGGCACGTATTCTGGATTAGAAAGTGTCACAGTATGAGATCCTATTGGCACATATATTCCTTGCGAAGAATTGTTCAAATTGCCGTAATTCTGACCATCAACCTTGACAGAGACGGGATAAACATTGGAGTGCACCTTCAACATTCCGGCTGCGGAAAGGTTGACGGAAAGGTAATTGTCACCAGGAGTCACCCGGTAATTAATGGTCTGAGATATATACCATTCTTTTTCAAAAAGAAACTTATGGTAGCCAACTTTCAGCCCTGTGAGATAAAGGTATCCGTTGTATCCTGTACCTCCAGCAAAAACACCATCTATGTACACATTCACGTACGGTTGAGAACGAATGTATATATTAGCAGTTAGTGGAACAAGATTTACTTGGAGTGTGGTCGTAAGGCCAGAATTTACTACAACCGAATCGTTGTAATAGGATTGATATCCATTTTTTTCAACGACAACTGTGTGATAACCAGCTGAAACGGTTAACACTTGATCTCCTGTACCTACGTCATTTCCATCAACATACACATGAGCATCAAACGGAGAAACATTTATCTTTAGTGTTCCAGTAAGATTTTGTTGAACTGGGACAAGCCCTATACTTATCGAACGGGTTTGTCCAACACCAACGAAAACAGTTCCTGTCCAGGTTTGGTACCCATTCATTGACAACGAAACCGTGTGATATCCCGGGCTCACTTCAACCGTTTTAGGTGTGATCCCATAAGCTTTTCCATCAACCGTTAGATTAGCCCCTTCAGGAATGGTTTGAACTTTCAAAAATGTTCTCTCTCCAGCGTTAAGATAAAAATATGTCCATGCTGTCCATTTCCGAGGAACAACGATGATCGATTTCATGAGATTCAGTTTGAATTTCACAAATTCCTTTTTATTTGTTCCCCCAACTATAGCAAATGGAATTTTTTTAGTAGTTGCCGCTTTTTGCAGGAAGTTCAGAGGCTCAGACGAAAGTATGAATTCCACAAATTCTATTCCAGACTTTGTGCCAGAAACCTTAAAATGGTACCGAGAGGATGATGGTATTTTGTGTGTTCCAGGCTTGATGAAATTATTTCGCTGGTAATAGTTTGGAAAAAGTTGAGTGATACTCCCGTTTTCTGGTATATCAAGTATGTAAAGATATCCTGGCATAGTAGTTTTTAGCGTGAACCATATCATTTCTCCAACTTTGTACTCGCTACCATTGGGTTTATTCATCGTGGCAGTAATGATCTTGTTAGGTGCAATTTCGATCAACTTTGTAGATGCCAACGCTTTTACCTCAGAAGGGATCTTCGGAGGTACGATTTGTGTAGAAATAGCAAGTGCCATCACGGACAGTGCAAAAATGGTAATCAACGCAAATGTTTTTCTCACAATTATCACCCCTCAATGGACACCAGAAGGTGCCCCAAGAATTAAGCTCCGTATTTTTCAAGCCTCATCGCATTAGCTAAAAGAAGCGTCATGAGATCTCTAGCTTCAATTGTTCCAAGACTTCCCCGAGCACATTCTTTTTCATTGAATGAACTTGATAACCCATAACGAGAATATTTAGAATATATCAAGAACGGAACAGGATGCCAACTGTGACCTCCAACAACACTTGGAGTAGAATGATCGCCTGTAATTACAACAACATCCGGCTTGAGAGACAAGATCTCCGGTATAACTTTGTCTACCGTTTCTATGACATCCACTTTTGCCATAAAATTAGAGTCTTCACCATAAGAATCTGTATGTTTGACGTGAAAATAGAAAAAGTCATACTTATCGTAGTTGGCTTTCAAAACTTTTATTTCTGCTCTTATAGTTTCCAATTCGCCTTCTGCACTTGGGACCTCTAAAACGTCCATTCCAACTAATTTTGCAAGGCCACGATACATTGGGTATGTTGCTATCGCAGCGCTTTTAATTTTGTAAACTTCCGGGAATAAAGGGAGACCAGGATACTTGGAAAATCCTCTTAAAAGACATCCTGATATTTTTTCCCCATCTTTTAGGAGATTGATAACACGATCCATGAATTCATTCACAATTTTTGCAGTTTTCTCTGAATTCTTAGAAAGTGCTTTCGCGTATTCGATTGGTTCACCATCGCGTTGTGGATCGGCATCTGTAAGCTTGTCATCAAGTCCATCACCAGTGAGTTTTAAGACAAATCTATGCTCTTTTCCTGGGAAAACCTGAACTTTAACACCATCGATCTCGGATATTTTCGAATTTATCAATTCACATACCTTGGCATTTTCTTCGGTTGCCGGCCTTCCAGCTCTTCGATCGACAATTATTCCATCCCGAATAGTTGCAAAATTTCCGCGAGCCACTACATCCTTATTTGAAACTTCAAGCCCTATCCCTAAGGCTTCAAGTATTCCCCTGCCTATTTGATATTTAATAGGATCGTATCCAAAAAGCCCAAGATGTCCCGGACCGCTACCTGGTGTTATTCCCGGAATTACTGGCACAGTTTGTCCAAGGTCTGAAGCCAAAGCAAGCATATCCATATTTGGTGTATTTGCAGCTTCAAGTTCTGTCTTTCCGCCAACTTTTGGCACTCCTCCAAGCCCGTCCATTATCAACATTAATATCTTGGAATCGTTTTTAATTGTGAGTTTGCTCACAAATTCTTGTTTGTCCAATTCAGAAACCTCCCTTTGTGTATTTTCATTCGAATTCATTCCAATTATACCTCAAATTGACATTCATAATTGAAGTCTTAAAGGTATTTTTGTGTTACGAAAAATGGTAAAATGATTTGGAGGTAATTCGCATGAAGATCACAATTTTATGCAATGATATTGCAAAAGTTGGCTTTCTTTCAGAACACGGTTTGTCTCTTTTAATAGACGATGAAACAATTTTTGATGCCGGTTCAACCAATGTAGCCGTCAAAAATGCTGAGAAACTTGGTATAGATTTTAGTCGAATAAAAAGAATATTTGTGAGTCATGGTCACTACGATCACGTAGGAGGACTTCTGTATTTTCTAAGGAAAATTGGGAAGGTGGATTTGTATATTCACAGAAAAGCGCTTGCTCCCAAATACAGTGGAACACGCTTTGCAGGACCTTCTTACGACTGGAGGGACATCGAAGAAATATCAAATGTTCATATGTTAGATGGAGATGTGGTAATTGATGGTTTTAAGCTCATAAATAAGGTCAAGTTCAATCCAAACGTAATCGATAAACGCTTCAACGTAAATGGTATACAAGACACTTTCGAAGACGAGATAAATCTTTTCAAAGATGGCATTCTTTTAACAGGTTGTGCACATCGAGGAATAGAATACATTCTTGAAGAAGTAAGCAAAAACCATAACGTTCACACTGTTGTTGGAGGTTTTCACTTAAAAGATTCTTCTAAAACACGAATAGAAAGAGTCGCGATAAAGTTTCAGAAACGTGGTGTGAAGGTCGTACCTTTACATTGCACTGGTAAAACAGCCACGGAATTTTTCAAACACATACTCAAGGAGAAGTGCATTTTGAAAAGCGCTGGAGACGTGATAAGTGTTTAATGCCTTTGAATGTATAGAACGAAAACTTTTGGAAGATAAAAATTCAAGATTTTGAAATTGCGCTCGTACCGCTTAGAGGTATAATGTTTTATTGTAAACCATAAAAGGGGATTTTTAATATGCTTGAATTAAGGAATGTTAGCCTTTTTCTTGAAGAAAAGCGCATATTGAGTAATTTGAGCATGGAATTCGATGATGGAAAGCGTTACGTTGTTCTTGGAAATAATGGAACTGGAAAGTCCACAATCGCTAACATGATAGTTGGCGTTGAACGATATAAGCCACAAGTTGGTGGTGTGTACCTTGACGGGAAAAATATAACTTCTCTTGGTGTCTACGAAAGGGCAAAACTTGGGATAACAATTGCTTTTCAAGAGAGTGTGAATTTTGAAGGGATCACAACTTTCGATTATCTAACGCTTGGAGGAAAGATAAAGGCATCTTATAATGACGCAAAGCGGGCACTCGAATTAGCGGGATTAAATTCAGAATACTTGAAGCGTCGTGTCGATGATTCTTTAAGCGGCGGGGAACGAAAGAGGATAGAACTTGCTTCCATACTCATGCTGAAAATGCGTTATGTCATTCTCGATGAGCCAGATTCAGGTATTGACATGATGTCTCTCGATACAATTTCGAGGATTATCAATACTCTGAATTCAAGTGGCGTAACAGTTATAACGATAACTCACCGCGAGGAGATCGCTCGAAATGGCGATTATGCTTATCTTATATGCTCTGGAACGGTTCTGAGAGAAGGTGTCCCAGCAAATATAGCTTCTTATTACAAAAAATTGTGTGATCGTTGTGATCATCCAAATGAAATTGTAGAGAGTTCAGAAAGAGCAGAAGCATAGGAAGGATGTAAGAACATGAGAATCGCTCCAAACTACTCAAAAGAATTTGAGAAAATAGCCGAAGCTTATGAAAAAAGCGGAGGCGAAGTTTCAAAGCTTTTAGACAAACGTGTAGCTTCGATAATAATAAGCGGAGATAAGATCATCGGCCTTAACAGTGTTGATGGAGTTGAAATAGAATCAGGGAAATTGGAAAAAGGTGTATGGGCGAAAATAAAGATCCTAAAAGATAAAAAAATAGAGATGCCCATTCATCTGTGTACAGGCTTTCTTGGAAAAGAGGGTGAACAACGTGTGGATTTCGATTTCACTGTGGAAGATGGTGCAAATGTTAAATTCGTCTCGCATTGTTCTTTTCCTTGGTCTACAAAGTTAACTCACAAAATGTTTGCAACCGTTCGTATAGGTAAGGGGGCTACAATGATTTATGAAGATGCTCATTTTCATTCAGAGAATGGCGGAGTTACACTAATTTCTGACACGCATGCGGTAATAGAAGAAAAGGGACGCTACAAAAATTCGTTTGAATTGATAAAAACAAGAGTAGGTGAATTAAAGGTTAGAATGGACGTTGACTTGAAAAAAGACGCGATCGCCGAGCTTAACAGTAAGGTTCGCGGTAAGAAAAATGACGAGATATCGATAGTTGAAAGCTTGGGACTGAATGGTGAAGGTTCTCGCGGAATAGCAAAGTCCACAGTTGTAGCAACTGATGAGACACACGCAAGAATAATAAACGAAGCATTTGGAAACGCTCCATATTCAAAAGGACATATAGAATGTACCGAAATCACAAAAGGAGATAATGTTGATGTTTCGACGCTACCCGTTTTAAAAGTTACCAATGACCTTTCTGAACTCACTCACGAAGCTTCCATAGGACGTGTGAATTCCAAACAGTTGAATACTCTCATGGCTAAAGGCATGTCCGAGGAAGAAGCAACAGAGTTTATAATCAAAGGTCTTTTAGGGTGAATAGAAGTCTATATATAACTTCTCCCACTCGGAAGATTGTAGTGTTCCCATCAAAATTGGACAGAATATCTCTTCTTTTACAGTCCTGAAATATCTCTCAGTATTCGCATTGCCCTTTGGATTGTTGTACGTCGTGAATATTTGCTCTATTTCCAAACTCTTGCAAAATTCACCAAATGCTTTGCTCGTTGGTTAGCCCCTGTTGTCACTTAGGATCCTTATCTTCGCTGCTTCCCTTTCATTCAACATCTGAGTTGCCTCCTCTAATATAATGAGATACTCAGATGTTAACTCAAACCATCTCATATGTCTCCACTTTTTGACCGATGAATCCTTTACTTTTTGATTGGCGTTTTCTCCATTTTACAACTGATGTCGACAGAAAGGATGCCAAAGCGAGTAAGAGAAAGATTCATCCAAAGATATCTCACACTCAACGATGAAGAAAAAGAAATCATAGACAGATTCGCACGTGATTACGTCAGATATGACATACACTTAGGAATGCGCGTGAAGATGCCGGATGAGATGGAGAAATACACCAAATCTTTTCATCTCAAGAAGATTCCCACGGCTCTTGCTTATTTTGCCTTGAATGATGAAAAGGAAAGAAACAAATTGATTGAAGTATTGGAGAAATAATTTATATAGATTGCTTGGCTTCAATTTCTTTGGCCGCAAGTTCTATGCTTTTTTTGACCGCTGGTGTTTTGAAAACCTTAGCTGTATCATCCAATTTTATAAGCCATCCGTCTCTCTGACGCTTCACCAGAATGTAGTACATTTGGGAAAAACTGCCATCCGTAGCCACGACTTTTAGAAGATATCCCCATTCACCTTCGAAAAGTCCTTTGAATTGAACTATTAAATCTGAATTTGAATCTGTGAACTTACTCGTGGAGAGTTCCTTTAGTTTCTCAAAATTTAATTCTTCCAAATGTGCATGCGGCATATTGCATTCCTCCAGAATTCTTTTCACTTCAAAATGACGTGGACGCGCAACTATTGACCATGATCTCTTTCCAAAACTCTCCCACTTTCTTCCATACTTTGTTGTTCTTATGGGCTTGAGTTGATGAACATCGAATGAGATTTTGAGACGTTTCATATTCTCTCTCGTCCATTCCAAATAGTCTCGATCGTCCGTAACCATAACAAATTTACCTTGAGGTTTCAAAGCAGCAACCACACTTTTCAGAAAATCATTTCCAAAAAGTCTACGCTTTGATTGAGACGCCTTTGGCCACGGAATTGGATAGAAGGCGAGAATAAGATCTACGCTTTCATCAGGAAAAATTTCGCGAACCAAAAATCTGGCGTCTCCTTTGATGAACCTGATATTTTCCAATCCGAGTTCGCCAGAGCGCTTTGAGGCTTTCTCACACGAAATTTCTGAGCTTTCTATTCCTATGAAAAAATCCTTCGACCTTGCTTTTGCCATACATGTTATAAGTTCACCATTGCCGAATCCAATCTCAACTACAAGGTTATTTCCTATATTCCAGATAGGTGGTATTGAGGAACATGAAAAGTTAAGAATGTATTTTTCAAGAAACTTGATATTCCTCAAAGCTTTGGAGGCGGTAGAGTTTCGCGTATATTCCATTTTTCTTCATCAGCTCCTCATGGGTACCTTCTTCTGCTATTTTACCCTCACTTATCACCACAATCCTGTTAACGTTTCTAATCGTCGAAAGCCTATGTGCTATGATCACTGTCGTCCTATTCATTGTGAGTTTCTGAATAGCATGTTGAATCATGGACTCCGTTTCGACATCGACACTACTGGTAGCCTCATCCATTATCACAACCTCAGGTTTCCTAACAAATGCACGTACAATGGAAATCAATTGTCTCTGCCCAGTAGACAGATTTGTCCCGCTTTCCCTAACGTGTGTATCCACACCACTTGGGAGAGAATTTATGAGTTTTTCAAGATCAAGATCGCGAATTGCTTTTAAAACCATGTCACGTGTTATATTTTTATCCCACAGCGTGATGTTCTCAAGAACAGTGCCAGAAAACAGCATTACTTCCTGAAGAACTATGTTAATTTTGGTCCTTAATTCCTCGGTTGGACATTCTTTTACTTCCACTCCTCCGATTTTAACACTTCCATTTGAATAGTCGTAAAGCCCTGTCAAAATAGATGATATTGTGGATTTACCGGCCCCTGTATGGCCGACTATTGCTATTTTTTCTCCACTTTTAATGTTTAATGAAATTCCTTTTAGTGCCCACTCTTCCTCATTGTAAGAAAACCAAAGGTTCTTGATAACAATTTCACCAGAAAGGATGCGAGCGTTTGATTTAGGCTTTTGAGGAAGAGGTATATTTAGAAGTCCACGTATTCTTTCTACAGAAACCATTGTAGACTGAAGATTAGAAAAATTTTGAGCCATATCATTTATAGGTTGAAAAATCATGCCAATATATGTAATAAATGCAAAAAGCGTTCCAATTTCGACGTTTCCAGATACAACTGCACGTGCTCCAAACCATATTAGCAGTGTGATGGCAAAGTATCTCGTGAAACTTATCATCGGTCTAAAAATTGCATAAACGAGTATCATTTTTAACGTTGAGCGATAATAATTGTCGTTAACTTTATAAAATTCACGTGACTTCTCAATCTCTTTGTTGAACAAGAAAGTTACTATCATTCCACTTATATGTTCTGCCAAAAATGCATTAACAGCTGCAAGTTTTGCTCTGACGACGCGATAAACTTTTCTCGAAAAAAATCTAAACAGATAAGTGATCAGCACAACCGCCAGAAAAACTGGAAGAATTATCAAAAAGAGATGTCTCTCCATAGCAAAAAGTATATACAAAATTCCAACAATGAGAAAGGTATCCTTGAATATTGAAGCCAATATTTTTGAGAACATGTCATTGAGATTCTGAGTATCGTTGGTCACACGTGTCACAAGCCTACCACTGATATTGGAATCAAAGAATTTCATGGGTTGTTTCAAGATATGATCAAAAAGTACGTTTCGCACATCATTAACAGTTTTTATAGCTACCATTTGTGATGTCCACACTTGAGCATAAGAAGCAAAAAATATTATCAAATAGATGATAAAAATCTCGATCGCTATCATGATCACCCCGGCTATCTTCATGCGCTTTATATCCCCCGTGCTAACCGGGTACTTGTGACCTTTGCCTTCGATGAATGTTTTTGTTCCTTCATGAGTCAAGGTGTATTTCCCATTTAGTGATGGAATAAAATAAGTCGAACCGAACTTAATAGATCCTTGAGAAGGAGCATGAGTTATAGAATAATTAGTAGGATAGAGGTAAAGGTTTATAGCATTTTTGGTTAGATAAGGAGGAATAAGGTTCATGAAACTCACGAACATCATGAGAGCGACTGAAGCACTTAGCATTTTCCAATAAGGTTTTACGCGCTTGAAAACCCAGGAAAACAACTTCAAATTTTCAAAAAACGATACATTGTACTCTTCTCTTTCTGCTTTGCCCATTAACCTACTGATTTCCCGCTTTCAATGTGAAGAAGTTTCTGAAGGACTGATATTTTCTCTCTTACCTTGGAATTTCCCTTTCGAAGTGATTCATCAACTTTTTTACATGCATACATAACCGAAGAATGATCTCTCCCAAACCATTTCCCGAGTTCAGAAAAGGTTTTGTGCATATACTTTCTGGCAAAATACATACCTACTTGTCTTGCTGATGAAAGTCTGGCCGTTCTCAACTTTGCATCCAACTCTGCTGGAAGAACGTCAAAAACACTTGATAGTGCTTGAAAGAATCTTTCTTTCTCTGAATTTCCAATTTTGATAGGTATATGCTCTCCCACAACGTCTCTGACAACATCCGAGATTAGGGAATTACTTATAGTCCTCTTGGCACTCTTGAAAACAAGTTTCGTCACTATTCCCTTGATCGTTCGTATGTTGTCAGAAGACATTGCTATCTCTTTTGCCATGTCTTTAGTTAAGAGTATCCCGTTTCTTTTCGCAAAAGTTCGTGCGATCTGCATCCCGGTTTCTATATCAGGTTCATACACTTTCACAACGAGTCCCATTTGAAAGCGTGAAACCAAACGGGGTTGAAACTCAGACAATTGTGTGGGAGTGCGATCGCTACACAAAACTATTTGTTTGGAATGATCTATCAAATGATTAAGTGTATGAAAAAGTTCCGATTGTATTCCATTCTTTCCTATCAGGAACTGGATATCATCTATCATCAATACATCTATTTTCTCTCGGAAATCTTTTCTAAATTCCTGCGTTGTTCCACCTCTTATGGCCATAACAAGATCATTCATGAATTTCTCTGCCGTTACGTACAACACACGCATGTCAGGGCTGTTTTTC
>Ga0256840_1000723_pt1 | contig 33003 bp, 30 predicted proteins | sample 355202metaG_FD_185969 | JGI IMG/M metagenome (GOLD analysis project Ga0256840, IMG submission 185969) | Hydrothermal vent microbial communities from Mid Atlantic Ridge, Atlantic Ocean - 355-202 | ecosystem: Environmental > Aquatic > Marine > Hydrothermal vents | place: Atlantic Ocean: Mid...
GTTTTGCAGGGATTATTGCTTTAACTATTATGATGATACCTATTATCATCAGCACCACGGACAATATGTTAGCACTTGTACCCAAAGAGCTTAGAGAAGCAGGAATAGCACTTGGTGGAAGTAAACATAAGATTATTGTCCAAATTATTATTAAGGCTGCCAAAGTAGGGATTACCACAGGTATTTTACTCTCATTTGCTAGAATTATTGGAGAGACAGCACCACTACTATTTACTTCAGCAAACAACCAATTTTTCACAATGGATTTAACAGGACAGTTTCCATCACTAACAGTTAGTATCTACAACCTAGCAACCTACCCAGATGAAGCGAGTCGCCAGTTGGCTTGGGCTGCGTCGTTTGTATTGACTGCGATTGTTTTGATGATTAACTTGACAGGTCGTTATATGACCAGACATAAAAAATAGAGGAGAAGAGATGAGTAACTTAATAATGGAAACCAAAGATTTTAGTTTTACTTACGCAGGGGTTGATGCTCCTTCGTTGAAGAACATTAATCTACCAATTGAAAAAAATAAAATAACAGCAATGATAGGACCTTCGGGGTGTGGTAAATCTACACTTCTTAGAGCGATGAATAGGATTCACGACCTCTACCCAGGAAACAAGTATGAAGGAGAGATTAATCTCTATAGTGCAGAGGGAAAAGAGAATATTTTAGACCTCAAAAAAGAGAATGACTTAATACGTTTACGTCAAGATGTTGGTATGATTTTTCAAAAACCTACCCCTTTTCCTATGAGTATCTATGATAATGTGGCTTATGGTATGAGATTGGCAGGTGTTAAAAATAAATCTGAACTTGATGGACGTGTTGAAAAAGCTTTACAAGATGCAGCTATTTGGAAAGAGACCAAAGATAGATTGAACACTTCAGCCTTAGGTATGAGTGGTGGGCAACAACAGCGTTTATGTATCGCTAGAGCTGTGGCACTTAAACCAGATGTAATGCTATTTGATGAACCAACATCGGCACTTGACCCAATCTCAACAGGGGCAATTGAAGAGCTTATTGCAGAGCTTAAAAAAGATGTATCTATTGTAATTGTAACCCATAATATGCAACAAGCTTCACGTCTTAGTGACTATACAGCATTTATGTATTTGGGGGACTTGATTGAATATGATAAAACCGATACGATTTTTATGAATCCTAATGAGAAGCTAACAGAAGATTATATTACAGGGAGATTTGGATAATGTTACCACAATATCACGATGCACGACATGCCGTAAGAGATACGGTAATAGATTTACTAAAAAACTTAGCTGATACAAATAGATTGGCTCTTGATGCTATGAAAGCAAAAGATACCAAAGCACTTGAAGATGCACGTTTAGGGCTTAAAGAGATGGCTTTGGTAACTGAAAAGATAGACAATGATGTTGTCTTAATTTTTGCCAAGTTTACCCCTGAGGCTAGAGATTTACGAGAGATGGTTTCGTACTTGAAAGTAACCTCTGCACTTAATCGGATTAGAAATAACATCAACGCTTATCTCAAAAATATGCAAGGTGTTTTAGATGAAAGCAATAATGATATTAATCTACTTATAGAAGACTCTTTGCATATCAATAAATGTACAGTTGATGCATTTGATTATGCTATTGAGATGATGAATACTTTTGAAGATGATGACAAGATTAAAAAACTAGCCTCTAAAATAGCTGTTGAGTACTCAAAAACAGAAGATATTTACTCATTACTAGAAAAAGATATGGTTCAAAAGATGAATGATTCAGAAGCAAATGCACAAGAGTACTTTAATCTACTAAAATATTTTAGAAAAAATCTAAAGATTATTGATAGACTTGATTCCATTGCACATCGAGTTATATTTGCACGTATAGGTGGAAAACTTTAAGTAGAGACTCACCTCTAGCAAAGAGCTAGAGGTGGTTTGTAGATTTAGACTTGATACTAAAGCGTAGTGCTAATAATAATGAGTAACAACACTTCAACACCTTCTAGGCTTGCCCCTAAGACATCTCCATTGACAAAGCCAATCTGTTTCTTAATACTGTAAGAGAGCAGTAAGGCTAACAAAAGAGCGATAAGTATAAAAATCATAAAATTATCTATGAGTAGCATTATGCCTATGAGTGAAAACAGGCTAAATGCAACAACAATATAGGGTAGGGCGAGTGCCTCTTTTAGGGTTGTTGCAAAAGAGGAGTGAAAGGTATGTACTCTAAAAAGTAAAAGCAAAGAGAGCCGTGAGAGCATAAATATGCTGACCAACTCCATAAGGGCATTATGTAAAAGAAGAAAAATAATTCCAGCTATTTTTAAAATAATCGTTGCCGTAGAAAATAGAACGCCCATTGCCCCAACAGTTGGCTCTTTTATGATGGCATAAGCATCTTTTCCTGAATGCTTCGCATAGATGGCATCAGCGACATCACAGATGGCTTCGGTGTGTAAAAATCCATAACTCATCATGTAAACAATGGCAGATATTAATGCTCCAAACCATGTTAAGTGCGTTAAAAATGAAAATAGAACAATTGTTCCTAAGCCCAAAACAAGACCTACCAAAGGAAAAAAAAAGAGCATAAAAGCCAAAACTTCTTTTTGTGATAAATCATCAGATGCTTTAAAAGAGATAGGAAGTACAGAGAAATAAGAAAATGAAAATTTTAATCCTAAGTAGAGATTTTTTAGCTTATGCATCTATTTTATCTTAATGGGGAGACCCAATTTTACTTCGTAAACTTCATCACAAAAAGAAGCCAGTTTTTGACCAACAATGCCTGAACGATCCACAAAAATACGACTCTCTTTGTTCAAAGGGATAATACCTGAAGTAACATCATTAAGCACAAAGACAATGTTAGCCTCTTTCTCTTCTAGCTCTTTTAAGGTTTTAAAAAGTTCTTCTATGGGTTGATTGAGTGTGTTTAAAATCCACATTGAGATGCAATCTATCAGATACGTTTCTTTCTTGCTAATAATGCGTTCTAGGTTTAATGGCTCTTCAATGCTTCTAAAGGTGTCTTGTCGTTGTAGAAGATGTTTTGCAATACGCTCTTTCATCTCTACATCGTTATAGCTATTATCATAAGTGGCAATATAGGTGGGTTTTTCTTTGGGGCTAAGCATTAATGCTTTTGCCTCAGCCAGTTTACTTTTACCCGATTTTTGCCCCCCAAAGTAGAGTATTTTCATCTATTGTAAAAAACACTCTACTTGTTGGGTGATTTTTTGTTTATCTAAGCCATTTAAAATTCCATACATTAACGCTCCTCCAGCACCGACACCCTCTTTGGCTTCACCTTGGTCATAGAGTTTAAGTGCAGGGTGTTGGCTTAGAGAAAAATCAAAGTCACTGTAATAGGCATTGATTTTAAAGTCTAACAACTCTAAGAGGGCTTTAATATCTGAATTTTCATCTTGACAGACCCATTTTGTAGTACACAAAGCAAGGTTTGAAGTGGCTAAATTTTTGTCAAGAACTTTAAGTAATTTATTGACCACAAGAAGCACACATGCCATTTGTGTTCCTCCTGCTAAGACAATTTTTGTTCGATTGTTGAGTCCCATAATAAATCCAGCATTAAAGATGAGCATATTGTCTGAAACTTGTGAAAGTACCTCAAAAACAGTTGCATTTGCATTAAGATGAGAGAGTGCTTCTTCTAAGGTTTGCTCTCTAATGTCTGAGGGAACTTCTTTAAAAGAGGAAGAGAAAAAGTTTTTGGCATTGTAACCTAGTCCTAATGCAGTTGCCATAGCTGTGGTTGTTCCAGAGGGTACAGACTCCCCAAGGATAATATAGTCATCTTGGCAAATATAAGATTTTCCAAAGGCTAAACCCTTTTCAAAAACCTCTTGGGCGTTTATATTCGCACCCTTAGCAATGTTTTGGCTAGGGCTAATCTCAAAATTATGAATGGTATTTTTTGGCACTTTTGGTGCTACTTCAAGCCCTAAGTTTAGGAGTTCAATTCTTGCATAAGGGCTAAGAAGATGCACGCCACGGGTTATTAGTGCAGGGGTGGGTACGCCTTTGGGGGTTTGGGCAATATCTTCTAAACTCTTAACCTCTCCTGTACAGAGAAATTCAGCATCAAGCGTAGGTGTAAGGTAAAGCATACCAGGGATTCCAGCTTGAGTGATGCCCTTTATGTTGGCTGTTTTAGTGTTGCTAAGGGCTAAGATAAAAGTGGCTTTTTTCTCTTTTAGTGTCTCTATAAATTCCGTTGTTCCGATGATTGGTTTAATCATTATTGCATTTCCTTTTTTAGAATTATTATTTCTTTAATGCTTCAGCAATAAGTTCTAAAGGATTTTTAAAAATCGTTTCAACTTGGGCATTGTTCATCGCTTCGCTTAACTGCATACGACAAGCAGAACACTCAGCCGATACATAATGGGCTTTTGTCTCTTTAATCATCGCTGCTTTTGGTTTTCCTGCTGCCTCGGCAAATTTAAACTTTTCAGTTTGCATGGTTACGCCACCAAATCCACAACATCGGTCTGAATCGCTCATCTCTACCATAGGGTAGTTAGGTGAGAGTAGATTTCTTGGTTGTTTGTAAATTCCTTGTACTTTTTTTGCATGACATGGGTCATGGTAAGTGACAGCTGTATCAAATGTTCCTCGTGTTTTTAAGAGGGCTTGTAACTCGGTATTGTCATCTAACCACGCTGTTGCCATGTGCATTTTTGTGGCTACTTTTGTGGCTCTTGCTTCCCACTCTGGCATATTGTGATTTTTAAAAAAGACAGCCCAATCATGTTTCATCATCGCAGAACATGTTGCTTCTGGAATGAGCATGGCATCACACTCGTCCATGAAACTTTCAAAATATTCAATGTTCTTTTTAGTCATATATTCAACTGAATGGACATCACCTGTAAAGTAAGCAGGAGCAGAACAACAGAGTTGCTCTTTGGGAATAAAAATGTCAATATTTAACTCTTTGAGTATATCAACTAAAGCGTCACCAATACCTGTATAATTATAGTTGGCTAGACAGCCTATAAAAAGAGCAATGCGTTGATTTTTCTTCTCTTGAATGGGTGCTGGTATCTCTTGGGGGTAGCTGTTTAAAAAGCTTGTTTTAACCATAGAAGGTAGCAGTCGTCCTTTTTTAATCATAGGCAATGAAAATCTAGCACGAAGCCCTCGGTCTTTGTCATCTTGGGCTAAGGCACAAGTTTTAAACATGAAGCCCATTTTCATCACAAAGTCCATAATTTTACGGTTACGCAAAAGGAAAAAGAAGCCACGTTTAAACCATGCAATACCAAATTTGTCAGCAATATCAGCACGTACCTCTTCAATGACCATATCCGTTGCTAAAGAGTTAGGACAGACATCGACACAGTTGGTACAGAGAAAACAACTTTCAAAAATATTTTTAGCATTTTTGTCCAGTTCAAGATGCCCTTGTTGGTATTGGGCTAAGAGGTCAATAAATCCTCTAGGAGAGGTGACTTCATCGGCATTGACTTGGTGAATGGTACAAACAGGGATACACTTCCCACACTTCACACAGTCGTCAGCTGTCGCTTGAAAATTGAAAATTTCTTCTAATTGTTTACTCATTAATCATCTCTATGTTGGTCTAACCAAACCATAATACCTTTTTGAGCATGAAGTCTATTTTCAGCTTCAGTAAAAATCTCATCAGCATGTTGCTCGAAGATGGCTTCACTCACTTCATACTCTCGGTAAGCAGGTAGGCAATGTAAGAAGATAGCATTTTTTTCTGCAAGAGAGATTAAATTTTCATCAACAATGTAACCTTCAAATGCTTTTAGGCGTTCTTCTTTTTCATCCTCTTGCCCCATAGAAACCCAAGTGTCAGTTGTGACCACATTGGCATCTTTAACGGCTATTTGGGGGTCATTAGAAAAACTAATCTTTGCACCAGAGGTTTTGGCGATGGCTAAGGCTTCTTTAATGATGTTTGCATCACACTCATACCCTTTAGGTGTTGCTACTCTAAGCTCAAAACCAAGTTTAGCTGATAGCATAAGCCATGAATGCGTCATATTGTTTCCATCACCAACATACGCAACCACAGGATTAGTAATGCCAAACTCTAACATGGTAAGGTAGTCAGTCATGAGTTGCACAGGGTGGTAAGCGTCAGTTAGTCCATTAATCACAGGTACTTTTGAGTATTTGGCAAACTCTTCTAGTTTACTTTGTTCAAAAGTTCTAATCATCACCATATCAACCATACGGCTAATAACCCGTGAAGTATCTTTCATGGGTTCACCACGACCAAGTTGAATGTCATTGGAAGAGAGAAATAGACCAACTCCACCGAGTTGATAGATACCTGTTTCAAAACTCACACGGGTTCGTGTAGAGCTTTTTTCAAAAATCATACCGAGTGTCTGTTTCTCTAAATAGGGTTTAAACTCTTTGGCTTTGGTCTCTTTTTTTATCTGTTGTGCTAAGCTTATCATCTCTAAAAGTTCATCTTTTTTGAAATCTTTTAGACTTAAAAAGTGTCTCATGGGAAGTTCCTCTTACTAGGTTAAAGTATTAGAATTTAAATTAAGAGAGCCATTCTACCATAATAGCTTTAAGTCTAGCTCAAGATTAAAAGTCAAAGAGGGTATTGGAGTCTTGTGTACCTTTTTTTTGTTTGTTCTCAAAAGGAACACTGTCAAAGGTAAGTTGGTTATTTTTGACAATGGCACAAGAGAGTTCAACACCATAAATAGCAGATGTATCGACACAGATTTTATTTTTGTATCGTCTAATATTGGCTTGAGATAGGTGTCCAAAGATGTGATAATGCTCGTTATCTACTGCTTCTTGAAGAAGATAAGGCATCAATTCATCTAAAGGCATTGTCGGATTTTTTGAACGAGAGATAGATTTAATCATCTTCTTTTTACCTTCAGGTGAATTGAGGCGTAAATATTGTACTTCACAGGGAGCATGGCTTAATGTCACTGAAAAATTTTCATCATATTGGTAGTACAAGTAGGGGTGTAGCTCTTCATAAAGTTCTAAAAAGAGTTTTTTAAGAGGAGGTGTTTTTTCTAAAAGGGCAACGGTATTGTAATACTTCTTTTTATTAGCAATGGTTTTAGGGGTGATAAGTAGTGTGTCATCATTGGTAATATATCGGTAAACCATATTTTCATGGTTCCCCTCAATCAAGTAGAAACGTTGTCGTTCTTGGTTGAGGTGATAATAGTTTGCATAGATAAACTCAATGGTTTGGGTGAGTTTTTCATCACTGCCTTTATCGACAAAGTCACCGAGTAAAATAATGGATTTATTTTCACTTTGGGGGGTAACTTCTAGGAGATTATCTGTAATTAAAAAGCCTTGTTTAATGAGGAGGCTTTTTAATTCATCGATGCAAGCGTGGACATCACCAATAATAATGTATTCATAGCCCAGTGGAAGTAGCATTAACCTAAAATCCCACCACCATTAACATTAATGTCTCTTTTCGCAGCATTCAGTTCAATGATAAATCCACCCGTGGCATCAATAAGTGACATCATACCTAAGATGAGAAAGGTTGCATTTTGTGCCCATGAAACCATGAAGAACATTACAATAAATACCATAGAAACAATAAAGCTAAGTAGTGTCTCTGAAGCACCAAATTTACTGGCAGTTGCTGCTTTGGCTATTTCAATAAAAAGAGCCAATGACCCAACAATTAAAAAGACCTCTCTAACTCTTAAAATAAAGTCTCTATCTGGCCCTATATGGTGTATAAGTACCACTGATTGTAATGATAAATCTTTTAATGCACCAACATAGTCTGCTCCTAAATGTAGCCCAATATAAGCAAGTAATACCCATGTAAATGTTGACATTCCTGTAATAAAAAACATTCTTTTTCCTTAGTTTTGATTTTGTTTCATTGTGTGAGATAGATACTCTGCATTCATAACTTTATCCATAGGTTGATGAACATCTGATGGATAGAGAACAAACTTGGAGTTGTCTGATGAAGATAGCTCTTTCATAGAATCAATGTACGAAGCAGAAGTTAAAAACTGCATAATACGTTCATCGGATATGTTGGGCATCAACTCTTTTAAATCTTTAATTGCCTTGTAGGTTGCTTCAGCTCTTTTCTCAATAAGAATACGTTCTGAATCAGCCTTAAGCTCTTTCTCTTTAAAGTCAGCATTGGCTTTGGTCAGTTTAGCTTCAGCCTCTTGTTTGGCAATAATCTTTTGTTTCTCTGCTTCAATAATATCTTCTGGTGAAGCAATGTCTTCAAAATTGATTTGTGTTAGTTTAATTCCCCAACGTGAAGAGTCTTTTTCAACAATCTCTCTAATTTCTTCTAAAATCGCTTCAGAGTTTTTTTGAATCTCTGAAAAGTTTCGTCTGGCTAATGCTGTAAAGGTACTACTCACAACAAGATTTTCCATTCGTGCTTGATAATCATCTACCTCTTTAATTGCTTTAAGTGGGTGAATGACTTTAATCATAGAGAACATATCAACCTTAATGTTAATGTTGTCTTTGGTTAAAATAGTTTGTGCATCTGGATCGACCTTCATCTCTTTAAGATCAACTTTGGCTTCAATTTTATCAAGACTAGGCACAATACGATTAATCCCTTCACAAGCAACACGATCAACCCCATGACGGTCAATAACCCAAGCCTCTTCAGAAGGTACAACGCGTAGTAAGAACAAGCGTCCTAAACCAATGGTGACGACAAACGAGTCAAATGACTTCATCATTTTTTGACCAAAAGAGCGTGGTTGATTTGAAAGTTTAGAACAGTCAGCATCCATACTGTAATGTTCGGCTAAAGTTTCATCAGGCTCTTTATTATTGGTTAAAGAAGGATAAATCAAATAGAAAGCAGGTATCGCGAGAAGTGTGAAGATGATGATAAACCAAAATAAAGATGTCATCGTTTTTCCTTTTTTTCCTTTTTTTAAAAATATGCTTTAAATATATATTTTATTTTAATATATTTTAAGATATTTTAATAAAAGTATAGCAAAATAACAGCTAAGTGTGGAACAAATTGCATTAAAATGTGATTTAAAAGAAAACTTAGTTGATTTTATGCTAGAATATTTATACATAAGTAAGATTTTATTTAAAATTGATCAAAAAGGAACGATTTGTTCAGCAATAGCGAAGAAGACAATATAGACTTTTGTGACGCTTATAAGAGTCAGATATTGAGTAACAATATCGAAGAAGAGAGTAGTTCTCTCTTTAGTATAATCATAAAACTGATGATTATTTTATTATTATTCGTAGCCATTGGAGCTATCTCATTTTATGGTTATCATAATTTTATGGAAAAAAATAGCTCAAATGGTATGAGTTTACCTCCTCAATCTACACAGATTTCAGATGATGACTTAATGGTAACACTTGAAGAACCAGCAAGACAAGAAGAGCATATCAATAATAAAAAAGAAAAAAATATAGAAGAAGTTGCTAACAGTGTAAAAATTGCAATTGCTAAGAGTGAATCGAAGGAAGAAGTTTCCTCTAAAGAGACCTCAAAACAAGAAGCAGTTCAAGAGAAGTTAGAGGTGCCTATTTCAGTACCTGAGGCAAAATATTTAGAAGATTTAGCCATCTTATCTGACGAGATAGATAAAGAGAGAAACTAGATAGCTTTAGGGCAGACACAGAGGTCGCCCTTATAGCTATTTGTTTAAGAGTTCAGCAACTTCTTTGGCATGGTAGCTGATAATAATATCTGCTCCTGCACGTTTAAAGCCTATCATTGTCTCCATCATCACACGTTCATAATCAATAACTCTTGCTTTAGCAGCCATTTTTAACATGCTGTATTCACCACTTACATTGTAAACAGCTAAAGGCAAAGAAGAATTCTCTTTGATGTCACGCACAATGTCTAAGTATGCTAATGCTGGTTTTACCATTAAAATATCAGCTCCCTCAGCTTCATCGGCAATACTTTCCATAATAGCTTCTTTTCTATTGGCAGGATTCATTTGGTAACTTCTTCTGTCCCCAAAGCTAGGAGAACTTTCAGCCACATCTCTAAAAGGTCCATAATAGGCAGATGAAAATTTAGTTGAATAAGACATAATAGGAATATGGCTAAATCCATTAGCATCAAGACCTACTCTGATGGTGCTAATCATACCGTCCATCATGCCACTAGGTGCAATCATGTCAGCTCCTGCTTTGGCATGAACTTGGGCTTGTTTAGCAAGGTTCTCTAAGGTAATGTCATTGTCCACGGTTTCTAAAACAGGATCCAGTACACCACAATGTCCATGGTCGGTGTATTCACAAAAGCAAAGGTCGGTCACCACAAACATATCGGGGTGAGCCTTTTTAATCTCTCTAACAGAAGAAGCAATAATGCCATGTTCACACATCGCATCACTTCCTACGGAGTCTTTGGTATCTGGAATTCCAAATAAAATAATAGAGTAGATGCCCAAAGCTTTAAGTGTTTCACACTCCTTGATGACTTCATCGATACTCATCTGAAAGACACCTGGCATGGAGGTAACTTCAATCTTTACATTTTTTCCACTTTTAATGAAAAGAGGATAGATAAAATCATTAACGCTTAAATGGGTCTCTTGGAGTAAATCTCGCAGTACGGGGTTGAGTCTTTTCCGTCTAAATCGTGTAAACATTTGTTTCCCTTAAATTATTTGAGTGAATTTTATCATAAACTGATATAATTTTGTCCATGAGACAAGTTGATATTTCCCAAGTGGCAACACTACCTACCCAGTATGGTATTTTTAAGATACAAGCTTTTAAAGAGTTTGATAAAGAGCATTTGGTTATTTTTACTGATAATCTAAGCGAAAACCCAATTGTTCGTGTACACTCTGAATGTTTAACAGGTGATGCACTAGGCTCGAAGAAGTGTGATTGTGGAGAACAGTTAGCCTTTTCAGAAGCGTTAATTGCTAAAGAGGGTGGCATGATTATCTATCATCGCCAAGAGGGAAGAAACATTGGTTTGTTGGCTAAAGTAAATGCCTATGCCTTGCAAGATGAAGGCTTAGATACAGTGGAAGCCAATCATCAGCTAGGCTTTAAAGCAGATGAACGTAGCTATGAGATAGTTGAATATATTTTAGATTATTTTAAGATTGAGAAAATTCAACTCTTAACCAATAATCCAAGTAAAATAGACTCTTTAAAAAATGTAGAGATTACCAAAAGAATTCCTATTTTGATTGATGCTAATCCTTATAATGAAAAATACTTAGAAGTTAAAAAAAGAGAGATGGGACATTTACTTTAATGAAAACACAAGAGAAAAAATTTAAATATTTTACTGAACTGTTACTAGAGTGGAACAAAATCCACAACCTTACAGGGGCAAAAACTGCTGATGAGGTAGAAAAAAACATTGAAGATTCCATTTTCCCAAAAACTTTTATTGCTGAGCCAAAGAGCATTTTAGATGTAGGTACAGGGGCAGGTTTTCCTGGTTTACTACTGGCGATGGTTTATCCTCACACAAAAACTGTCCTTTGCGAACCACGTAAAAAAAGAGCGATGTTTTTAAAATATGTGGCAATGGAGTTAGAACTTTCCAATGTTGAAGTAGTGAGAAAACGCGTTGAAGATTATGATGCTGAACCTTTTGGACTCATAAGCTCTCGTGCTGTGACCGATACAAAAATGCTTTTAGCTTTGACCCAACATCTACAAGATGAACAAACAGAATTTCTCTTTTATAAAGGAGAGAAACTCTTCTCTGAACTAGAGTTAGTTGAGCAGAAATTAGCGTATGATATAGTCGAAAAAAATCAGAGAAATTATCTTTACATAAAGGCATAAAATGTGGTTAAAAGTTATTTTTATAGGTATTGTTTTGGTATTTGTTTACCGTCTGTTTGGTGGTAAAGTTCCTTTTATAGATAAACCAAAAGAACATAATGAGAATGAACACGATTTTGGGGAAGTGGAAGCCACTTCAGCGTGTGCTACTTGTGGCACTTACATTACAGAAACAGATGCACTAATTTACCAAAAAAAATCTTATTGTTCGCACGAGTGTCTAAAAAAGATAAAGTAGTTTTATGAAAATATTTGGACATGAATGGATAGAGAGTGAGGATTTTTATGAGGTTTCTAGTATAGATGAGATTTCTGAAACTCCTGCAAATTCTTTACTTCAATTAGCGAATTTAGAGAAGAGTTTGACATTGGCAAAACATTGTCAAAAAAATGCTTTGCGTTACGCGTTAGTAATCTCTTCAATAGAAGAGGCAATGTTTGCTAATCTTTTAAATGCGACTTATGTTATCTGTGAAAAGGAGTTAGCCAAAGAGCTTATGCCCATCGCTCAAAATTATCTTTTTGATACACAGGTTTTAGCTGATATTACAAAAGATGCAATTGAAGAGATGGCAAAAATTGGGGTAGATGGGGTGATTGTTTAAAGAACTTTATCTAAGCCCAAGAGTAAAACAACCGTTAAAAGTCCGCCTGCGATTCCAGCTAAAATGTCATCTCCCATGACCCCTAAGCCACCTTTCACTTTACGGTCAATAACACCAATGGTAGAGGGTTTCCAAATATCAAATAGTCTAAAACTAGCAAAACTTCCAATAATAGCCAATTCATAAGCATAATCATACGACATCTTTTCAGCCGTGGCAACAGCGAACATAAGGGCTATCCACATGCCTGCTACTTCATCAATGACAATACTTTTGTCATCGTGTGTATTGGTGGCTTTTTCATATTTATTAATCTCAAAAACACCAATAATGGTAATCGCAAGGGTAAGCATGAAAAGGGTTTGCATAGGAACAATCTGTAAAATGGCAACACCCACAATGAGTGCAGCCAAAGAACCAGCTGTTCCTGGTGCTTTAGGTGCTAATCCTGAGCCTCCAAAAGTGATAAAAAGTCTGTTTAAATTCATATAATTGTCTCTTTTTCTTTTAATCTAGGTGAGTGAACTTGTTTTGTAAAGTTCCATAAGTTTTATGTAGAAGTCTTCTTCATTATGCTCTTCCATCAGTCCATCGTTAGGCATAAGGGCATCATAAATCTCTTGTAAACTTTCGAAACGTTCAGGAAATAATGCACTTAAAATACTCGCTGAAACTTCTCTTCTCATTAAGATAGAAGGGGGCATCATACCTGACATAATAAGTTTTAAAATAGACGCAGAGTGGTAGTGAATATGATGATGTTGTCCATGGGGACAGGTTTTTGTACTCACTAAGGTACGACATTTGTTACAGTAAACATACTGCTCTATGGTCTTAACCTCTATATCGATGTCTTTGGTCGCATCAAAAATAGAATTTTCTTGTTCTTGATTGTAAAAGAGTCCAAGTCCTGCATGATGTTTACCAATAATTAGCTTATCACACCCATAGTTTTTAGCCACTAAAGCATTTAGAATTAACTCATTGTACCCTGCAAAAATATAGGAGTTCTCTAAAGGTACAACGACAACTTTATTAGCAGGTAAGAAGTTGTCAATAAATTTTAACATGGCATTATGACGAATATCATACCGTAAGCCACTGTTTGTAAAAGGTTTGAGTAGAAAAATAACAAGCAAGTCAGAGTTATCAATGGCTTGGCGTATCATTCTTTCATGCGCTCTGTTTAGAGGATTGGCTACTAAAACAAGGGCAGAGATATTTTGTGCGTTTGTCTCTTTGATTTTTTCTTGAACCATTTTTTTAGAGGCACGGATTAAAGGGTAATCGACATGATACTCTCCTGTAACGGCAATGCTCCCTAGTCTGTTTTTGGTGCTTTTTACACCAGGGTGAGAATCATCATCTGTTCCGTAAATACATTTTAAACGGTCACTTGGATTGATGTGAAATGTTGTTTCAACGGTTAATTGACCTACAATGCGTTCTTGATGAACCAATTCAACAACATCTCCTTTTTGAATAGACTTTAGACACGCTTCATTTTTTTTACCTGAAGGTGTTAAGAGAAAAGGAAACGGGAAAGAAACCCCTTTATACATCTTGGTTTTACGTACCTCGATGGCTTCTTCTTCGCTCATTAGTTTATTTACAGGAGCAATAAGACCTTCTTGTACTAAGGCTAGAGTAGAGAGTGCTTCTCCATCAATATGTAGCTGATTATTTCTTTTTGAAGATACCATATTTTTTCCTTTTTTCCCATAAACTTTTGCGTGAAATACCTAATTTTTTAGAGAGTTCAGTATCAGGGTATGAGTACTGAAAATTATTAACAATAAATTTAACATAGTCATCTATGGTTAAAATTTCATTTTGGTCATAGAGTTTGTTGTCTGTATTAATTTCAATCTTTTTATACTCTGTCTCAAAATCATTGGTCGTGGAGATAATGAAATCACGTCCTTCAAGTATAGCAAAAAGTTGTTCACGTTCAGCCTTTTTTAGGGTTTGTAAATCTGAAATATATAGGAAATGTTTCACATTTGAGTTTTTTATTTTTGTTTTCCAATCTTTATTGCCCAGTGGTACAAATGTGAGAACTCTATTGGTCTGATTTGCATAGTTAAATGCCAGTTTATCCACGAGTTTAATATAGTTGGTCAAGACAATAAGGGGGGAAGACATTTTATCTATATCATCTTCTATTTTAATGTCTTGAAGTAGATAATCATTATATTCCCCATAGAGTGCTTTGTACTTTTTTAGTTGTTGAAACTCTTTATAATGCTCAATTTTACGTTGAAGCTCTTCAATAATAAAGGGTTTAACAATGTAATCATTTGCACCAAGCTTTAAAGGAACAGCTACGGTATCGTTGTTAATATAAGAGACCATTAAAATAATAATCTTCTCTTTAAACTTTGTAATTAAAGTATTGAAATCTTGACCAGGTAGATTAGTAGAGAGTAAAAAAGCATCACCTGTGCTGGTTGCTATTGCCTCTTTGACAGAAGAGTAAACTTCTGTTTCATATCCTGCTTGTCCTAGTTTTGAAGCAATACTTTGTGCTAAGTAAAGTTCATTCTCAATTATGGTAATTTTCATTTTTCATCCAATCATAATAGTATAGGGTGGCAACAGCTTCAACAGCTACGCCTTCTTTTCGTCCAATCCAACCCAGTTTTTCAGCCGTTGTGGCTTTGATATTGACTAGGTTTGGGCTTAAGTTAAGTAGCTCTGCGAGTTTAAAACGCATCGTTTTTTTGTAGTTTAAGAGTTTTGGTGTTTGTGCAATAATGCTTAAATCCACATTGCCTATTACATAACCAAACGCTTGTAGTCTCTTGACCGTATCAAGTAATAGCTCTGCTGAATCAATCCCTTTAAACACATCTGAAGTATCAGGGTAAAACTCACCAATGTCTCCAAGTCCTGATGCTCCAAGTAGGGCATCTATGAGTGCATGAATGGCAACATCGCCATCAGAGTGGGCTTTAAATCCAAACGCAGAGTCTATCTCTATGCCACCAAGCATCATGGTTTTGCCCTCTTCAAATGCATGAATATCAATCCCAAAACCTGTTAAGGCACGTTTTGAGGGAGGGGTTAAACAGCTCATTTTAGAGAGGTCTTCAATGGTGGTAAGTTTATGGGCTTTAACTGAACCCTCTACAAAAATAACTTCACCACCCATAGAAGCCACTGCTGACGAGTCATCGGTAAATTCTTGGTTTGAGCTTAAGGCTTTTTGTAGGGTTTGCGTACAAGAGAGTTGAGGCGTTTGAATAATTTTAGTCGCTTCACGGTCTAGGGGAGTATCATCTAAATAGAGCGTATCTACCATTTTTAGTGCAGGGACAATGCAACTGTTCTTCTTTTTGGCTGAAATGACACGGTGTATCATCTTGCTATCTAAACAACATCGTGCAATATCTGAAACCAAAACATAAGGGGTTTTTACATCTTTAAGTGCATTCTTGAGTGATTGCTGACGGCTATTACCTCCCTCAACAAATGTAAACTCTGCAAAGTTTGACATGGTGTGAATGTCATCTTTAGAGGAGACAATTATGGTGTCTTGAAAGTTATTGATGGTTTGAAAATCATTAGCAACTTTAAGCCATAATGGTTGCACACCAATCCACAACCATTGCTTTTTAGGAGGCAGTTTGAAGCGTGAAGCCGAACCTGCTCCTAAGAGAATAAGCGTAATATCACTCAATATTATTTCCTTTTTTAAAGTGTAACCTAATTATACATATGGTAACCTTTAGTAACACTTTAATGGGATTAATCGTAACATAAAAAATTACATTTCTAATAGTTTTAAGAGATTTTGACTCTTTTTTTGTGAGATAGTGTTTTTTTCTAAGAATGCCGAAATCATAGCAATACCATCAACCGTTGGAATCTCGATGAGTTGTTGAATATTGTCTAAATCTATCCCCCCAATCACCACAATAGGGTAGGGAACATTTTGTGACCATTTTTTTAACTCTTCAATGCCTACGGTGTCATAAGCCACTACTTTAGAAGTTGTTTCAAAAATAGGGCCAATGGCCAAATAAGACGGTTCTATTTCAAGTGCCATTTCTATCTCTTTTGTCGTGTGTGTACTGACTCCTAAGCGAATGTTTGCTTGATGAATAGCATTTAAATCAGCATCGACTAAATCCTCTTGACCTAAGTGAATACCATAGGCTTTATGTTTAATGGCAAGTTCCCAAAAGTCATTAATAAAAAGTCTGGCTTTGTGCTTGTTTGAAATTTCAATGGCTTTGATTATCTCTTCTTCTAAGGCTTTTTCTTTTAAATCTTTGACTCTTAATTGAGCTGTTGTGATGCCCAATGCAAAAAGCGTTTCAAGTTTATTGGCTCTATCCACTAAAGGATAGAGTCCTAAAGGGGTGTTGCCACAGTTTAAAAATTTCATTATTTAAACTGATGCCAAAAAGGTGTACCAATGGTAGGGGTAGATGGACTAGCAAACTCACGCTCTTGCATCGTACCCGCCTTGTAGCCTAAACGACCTGCTTGGGTGGCATATTTAAATGCTTTTGCCATTTTGACAGGGTCTTGTGCTAGGGCAATGGCAGAGTTCAATAAAATGCCATCATATCCTAACTGCATCGCTTCCACGGCATCACTTGGCTTGCCAATTCCTGCATCGACAATGAGTTTAAGTTCTGGAAACTGCTTTCTAATGGCTTTTAGATTAGAGGGGTTCATAAGCCCTTGACCAGAACCAATGGGAGAACCCCAAGGCATTAAGATTTTACATCCTACATTGGCTAAACGTTTGGCGACTACTAAATCATCTGTTGTGTATGGAAAAACCTCAAAACCCTCTTCAATAAGAACTTCAGCAGCTTTAACGGTTTCAAAAGGGTCGGGCTGTAAGTTGTATTGGTCACCTATGACTTCTAGTTTTATCCAATTTGTTCCAAAAACTTCTCTTGCCATCTGTGCCGTGGTAATGGCTTCTTTAGCAGAGTGACACCCTGCTGTGTTGGGCAATACATTAATGTTAAGCTCTTTAATAATATCCCAAAAGTTATTACCTCCACCATCTCCTGCTGATTGACGACGAAGAGCCACGGTGACAATCTGGGCTTCACTCTCTTTAATTGCCTCTTCCATATTGGCAGGGCTAGGGTAGAGGGCTGAACCGATAAGCATTCTGCTTGTTAATGTTTTTCCCCCGATTTCCCAACTATCTTGATGCATTTTATCCTCCTTGGACTGGTGCTAAAATATCTATGGTGTCACCATCATTAATGATGGTTTGTTCATAATTTTTAATAGAAACAAAAGTAGTATTCACTGCTATGGCAAAGCCTTGTTGTTTGTACTCTAGTATTTGTATTAACTGCTTAACATTGAGATTTTTCTCTATCTCTTTCATTTCACCATTGACGGAAACTTTTATCATGCATTTATTCCTTCATTTAATGCTTTTTCGACAAGGGCAGGGGCTAAGAGGTAGCCATGCCGATAAAGCCCATTGATGCGTGTGAGTTTTTCACCTTGCTCAATATTGGGTAGATTGTCTTTTAGTGTTGGACGACAATTGGTCAGCATTCGGACTATTCGTGCTTCTGCAAATCCTGTGTGCATGGAGTAAACAGCAGAAAGAAGTTCCAAAGAAGAACGCACCGATACTTCACTTCTATCTTCACTCTCTATTTCGGTTGCTCCAATAACATAACGGTTGTTTTGTCGTGGTACAATGTAGATTTTGTAGCGTGGGTGAAGCATTCGTGTTGGACGTTTGATGTTTACTTCAGGTGCGTCCAACCAAAGCACTTCTCCTCTAACGCCTCGTAAATTTTTAACTTGTTCATTTGCCCCTAATCCACGTGCATCAAATACCCAATCAAATTTTTCTGTTGAGTTATTAAAAGAGACAGCCCCTTCTGAAACGGAATCTACTTTAGTCTCTTGATGCCACGTAACATTTTGATGGCTCAACAAGTACTCGCTAGAGCGTTGCATAAAGCGTTGGGCATCGACTTGCCCCTCATGAGGAATATAAAAAGCTTTGTTGTGTTGTTCAAGGTCAGGTTCAAGGGCAACAATGCCTGTTCTATCGAGTAGTTGAATATCTTTAGCTTCTTCTACTTTTGATTTTAATGTAGCAATAAAATGGTCAAGTTCAGAGTAGTCTTGTGGGTGGGCAGTGATAATGCTTCCCTCTAATTGATAAGCATCTTCAAGCCCAATGCTTTTTAAAAGAGGCAACCAAAGTTCTATGGAGCGTTTTCCATGTTCAAAAATGACCGATTCAGCCGTTTCAAGCTCTGCAAATACGGCTAACATGCCAGCTGCTGTCATGCCAGCTGCTTTTTCTCCATTGGCTTGGTCTTCGTCAAACAGTGTTAAAGTGTGTCCCTCTTGGAGTAGATTTAAGGCTAAAACTCTTCCAACAAGTCCTACACCTGCAATTGCGATGTTCATTTATTTCCCTTTACTATAAAATTTGAGATTGAAAGTCTCAAATTTTTCATTTAGTTTGGTAAGACAAAGGGCAGACACGGAGGTCGCCCCTACAATTTTATTTTGTCAGCTTCAACGTAAACTTCGCTTCCCATCTCTTTAAATTTAGCCGACATTTCGTCCATTCCTTGTTGGATTTCTAACTCATCAGAATACTCTCTAACATCAGCAGAAATTTTCATAGAACAGAATTTTGGTCCACACATTGAACAGAAGTGAGCTACTTTAGCAGCTTCCAGTGGCATGGTTTCATCGTGGTAATCTCTGGCACGTTCAGGGTCAAGACCAATGTTAAACTGATCAACCCATCTAAATTCAAATCGTGCTAAGCTCATGGCATCATCTCTGGCTCTAGCACCTGGGTGACCTTTGGCAACGTCAGCAGCGTGAGCTGCGATTTTGTAAGTAATGAGTCCCTCTTTTACATCTTCTCTATTTGGCAGACCCAAGTGTTCTTTTGGCGTAACATAACAGAGCATGGCACATCCGTACCAACCAATCATCGCAGCTCCAATTCCTGAAGTAAAGTGGTCATAACCTGGAGCTATGTCAGTAGTCAAGGGTCCAAGTGTGTAGAATGGTGCTTCGTGACAAACGTCAAGTTGTTTGTCCATGTTCTCTTTAATCATGTGCATTGGCACATGACCTGGTCCTTCGATGAGGGTTTGAACATCATGTTCCCATGCAATTTTTGTTAAGCGTCCTAGCTCTTCAAGTTCACCAAATTGTGCTTCATCGTTAGCATCTGCTCCACTTCCTGGACGTAAACCATCACCCAATGAGAAGGTAACATCATAAGTTTTCATGATTTCACAAATATCTTCAAAGTGCGTGTTTAAGAAATTCTCTTTGTGGTGATGAATCATCCATTTAGCCATAATGGCTCCACCACGACTTACAATTCCTGTTACCCGTTTAGCTGTCATTGGTACATGGTGCAATAGTAGTCCTGCGTGAATGGTAAAGTAATCTACCCCTTGTTCTGCTTGTTCAATCAAAGTATCACGGAACACTTCCCACGTTAGGTCTTCAGCAATTCCATTTACTTTTTCAAGTGCTTGGTAGATTGGCACGGTTCCAATTGGGGTTGGAGAGTTTCTCAAAATCCAGTCACGGGTGGTGTGAATGTTTTTACCTGTACTTAAATCCATAACGGTATCAGCTCCCCAACGTGTGGACCAAACCATCTTCTCTACCTCTTCAGCAATACTTGACGTAGTCGCCGAGTTACCAATGTTGGCATTGACTTTAACCAAGAAGTTACGCCCAATAATCATAGGCTCTACTTCAGGGTGGTTAATGTTACAAGGAATAACAGCACGACCAGCAGCTACCTCTTGACGTACAAATTCAGCGGTGATTTGTTTTGGTAAGTTTGCACCAAAGTTCTCCCCTTTTAAACGCTCTTCACGCTCTGGGTCACTTAGGTAACGCTCACTCATAGCTGCATCTTGGTTCTCACGTAAAGCAATGAATTCCATCTCTGGGGTAATAATTCCTTGACGTGCATACCACATTTGAGAAACGTTTTTGCCTTTTTTTGCTCTTAATGGTGTTCTAACCAGTCCAGTTGCCCCTGCTGTTACAAAGTCGAGTTGTTCGTCTGTTTTGTAGCCATTATCTACAGGTGCCATGATGCGTCCCTCATACTCTTCAACATCACCACGCCCCATAATCCACTCTTTTCTAATGGCAGGGATTCCTTGCTCAACGTCAATTTCAACCGTTGGGTCGGTGTAAGGTCCTGATGTATCATAAACTCTTAGTTTACTTTCATCTCCTAGTAAAATTTCTCGTACAGGAACACGAATGTCTTTGTGAATTTCACCTTCTAAGTAAACTTTAGTAGAAGCGGGAAAAGGTTCACGCGTGAGTTCATCATTTGATGTGGTAAATTTGTCTTTAAATGCTTTGGTCATAATTTTATATCCTTCTATGTTAATGTATAGTATAGGCAGAAAGTAAGAGGAATTATTTTAGAAGAACAGAAGATTTGAGGGAATACTCCCTAAAATCTTCTGTTTTAAATTAAAAAAAGTTCTCTTCCTTACGCCAATGTTAATTGGTTCAAGTTCAACGGGACTAGCCAACTAGGCTATCTCAGCTATTTTAAATAGCACCCCGAGAGATGAATATTAGATTTATAGCTGATACTACATTTATTTTTACTTAAAAATATTTAATATTATCAAGTACTTCTCTAAAAATGTTAAATAATTATATTAAAAAATGTTAAAAAATATTAATATTTTTTAACATAATGAAGAATAAGATAAATCTTTTCTAAAAATTAAGTAATAATTCTTGATATTTTCTTTTTTTTAGATTATACTAGGATACATTTTAATTACAAAAGGAGTAAATAAATGAAATTTACAAAACTAAGTTTAATCGCTGCAATCGCAGTTACAACAGCCATGGCAGGTGATGCTAAAATTAGTGGTGAAGCTAGACTAAATTATGGAACTGATGACATAGGAACACATGATCTTTTTAACAAAAATGGTGCAATTGGTGATGCTGCTATTAATCTTAACTACACGAAAGATCTTGTTAAAGGTGTAACTGCTAATGTTGGTGTAACAGGTGTTTCTACTCTTGGTTTAGAAAATAACTTAGTTAGTGGAACATGGGTAAGCCATGGTGGTGCAAGATCAGCTGCTGGTGTAGATGATAAAGTATGGATTGACACAGCAAACCTTGTTCTTAAACCAATCGACAAAACAATGTTAGTTGTGGGTCGTCAAACACTTGATACGCCTCTTGCCTTTACAGAGACTTGGAACCTTGCACACAATACATTTGATGCAGTTGTAGCCGTTGATAACCATATTGAAAAAACTACTTTGGTAGCTGCTTATGTTGGTCGTGGAAATGGTCATAATGGTTTTGAAAATGTTGATGGTGGACAGAGTGCTTATGGTGCTTTAAATGCAGGACAAGAAAAAGCATTAGCAAATAACAAAGGTGCTTATGCAGCAGCTGTTGTAACTAAGATGATTCCTATGACTACTGCACAAGCGTGGTACTATAATGTTCAAAATGAAGCAGATGCTTTTTGGTTACAAGCTGATGTGTCACCAACAAAAGAATTAACAGTGGGTGGACAATATTCACAAATTTCACCAAAAGGTGTAGTTGATGGTGCTGATGATACCAAAGCTTTTGCTGTAAAAGCTGGGTACAATGTAGCTGGTATTGATTTAGCAGGTGCTTACTCTCAAGTAGATGACAAAGGTTTAGTCTATATGGGTAACACAGCAACTAGTGGAGCTCATGGTGGACAATCTAAACTCTATACTGAAGCATGGTGGAACTATGGTTATGTAGGTCAAGCTGGTGCTAAAACTGCCATGGTTTCTGCTTCTATGGATAATTTCACTGCTCAATATACTACGGTAACTAATGATAATGGTGCTAATTTAGAGATGGATGAAATTACATTGACAGCAACGGCGAAAATGGGTCCAGTTGATGCTACTGTTGCGTTAATTAACACATCATCTGATAATACTGCAATTGATGGAAATGCTGTTCAAGCTTACTTGACTGCTCCTTTCTCTCTCTAGTCATTTGACTTAAGAACTCTCTTTTGAGAGTTCTTCTTTTCTTCTTCTTAAATTTAATTTTACTTACTATTTATTTTAAATAATTGCTGGAATTTCTAAGACAATAGCCTTTTCTCTTGTTTGTAGCATAATAGCATTTTTGTCTGCTAATTTTCTAAGTAGCTCTTGGCTTTGCTCTTTTTGTAGATTGCCTTTTAACTCTAATAAAATAATAGAGTAATTTTTATTTTTAATCACGACACGCTCTCCGAGTTTTATTTTGAGATTTATCTCTAATTTTTCACTCTCTTTAAAAGCACTAAAAATATGGCGTAAAAGTAGAGAGAAATTGTTTTGATGCATCTGAAACTCTGGAATATCATAGTCGGTTAGAAGTGCTATTTTCCCTTTGTAGTCGATGTTAAAGAGTTCAATGTTAGCTTGAAGAAGCAGATTAATGTCTGTGCTTGTAAAGCCATCTAAAACTATCTGTTCATTCGGCTTTTTAAGAGGCTTGTTATAAAGATGAATGCCAATAAACTCTTCATTTTCATAGAGTACATTAATGCCATAGAACTCAAAAGAGTTAAAAGTGAGTTTTAGTACAGACTTTTTAGCACCAAAAGTTTGAGGGGCATGGGCTAAGGCAATGTCAAAAATCTCCTTTGAACTACACGTTCCTAGGAGTACCTCTGCTGAAATATTTAAGTAAGCTATTTTACCACTATTATTAAAGAGTATAAAGGGGTTAGAATCATTTTCAATGAAAAATTTAAAATCAATTGATGTCATATTCTTGAAGCTTCTTTCTTAATGTGTTTCGGTTGAGTCCTAAAACCCCTGCTAATTTGAGTTGCGATTTGTATTTTTTTAGTCCTGCTTTAAGGAGAGGTTCCTCATAGAGTGTCAAGTGTTCTCTGTAAGCATTATTTCCCTCTATCTCTTTGAAAAGATACGCATAGAGTAAGCTTTTAATCTCTTCTTTTTTAATGGTTTTTAAAAGCATCTGTTTGTAGATAGACGCTTTTAGGGATTTAATATTTTGGTTTAAATCAAGAGCTTCAATATCTAATTGAATATCTTCGTTGAGCATGAGTGCTTCTTTGCTTTCGACTTGAAAATGCTTAATTAAAAGGTTTAAGTCTTCTCTCTCCTTTAAAGAGGGCATTTTGTAGATAAAGGCAAAAGTTTTAGAGAGCTTTTTAGGCTCTTTTACACTATTGGCAATGGCAATAATGCGTTTATGTTCAAAGTCTAATTTTTCAAGATTGACAATTTTCTCAAAGTTGTAGATGATGAGTTCATGGTTTAGCTCAAGTGCCGTAAGCAGTTCTGTTTCATGGGAAGCATCAACATAAATAGCAGTGGGAAAAAGGGTTCTAATAAAGGTTTTTTTCCCTGTATGCTCTTCTCCTGTGAGTAAGGAGGAGACAAAAAGAGAGCGTGTGAGGTTCAAACCTTTACTAATCTTGTCGATGTGTATTGAATTGCTTAAAAATTGAACAGTTTTCATGTTTAGATTATAGTCAAGTAAAACTTATTTTACTATGAAAGATGCTTTCAATTTTTTTTTATCCGATAGAGGTAACTTTTTACAGCCATTTTAGGAGGGTGTTTTTATTTGTGAATTATTAATTAAAATAAACTTTTATATAATTTATACTTATTTAAATTAATATTAATTTAAGTATTGATATTATTATTTTAATTAAAATTTTTAAGGAATTATATATGATATTTATCAATAGACTATTTTTATTATTGTTTTCATTTGCCATGTTTATACATGCAGCGAATGTTAATGTAACCACTTATTATGGTAAAACAGGGGGTATTGTTGGGGTACTTAATACTACTTCACAGGTAGTTAATGGACGAACCATCTGTCCTTCTAACCCAACTGTAGGGTGTGACTTTGGTGATGACCCACTGTTTAATAATAATGGTACAACCGATGACCCATCGGATGACAGCTACTCGGGTGATTTAGTAGTTAGAACCAATGATAGTTTTCAAGCTATTGCAGGGTGGATGTGGAATGGAGAAGCTGGAGGAGCTAAAGAGAAAGTAACCATTAAAGGTACGCTTCCTAGCACAGGTATATTACCTGATGGCTCAACTGGTACAACAGAGTCTTATAAATGGGATACACTCCCTGGTTCTTGTGATGCTAGTGAATCTAGTATATCAGCAGATAAACAGACCATGATATGTGTGCGTAAAGATTTTGATAAAAATGATGTAGGTACTTACTCTGAAGATTTACCTTTTAATGTTATTGTTAAAGGTGAGACCCTCTCTAAGACAAAACCAGGGGACATTACGTTTGAAATTTCGGCTGAAGATGCACCTACGGTAAGTGATGATACGGATGGTTATTCTTTAGAAGTAACGGCTGCACCACGATGGAACTTGCAAAAATCTATGTATACAGCCGTGACAGGATATGAGCATAATGGTGTTAAGGGTTGGCTTATGGACTATAAGTTCTACATTGAAGTAGATGAAGTTAGTGGTGAAGTAGATAATGCTTCTGCTTTGGTAGGAAATGAGTCAATGGGTAAAGATGCTACCTTTACATTTAAAGATGATATGTCTGAACTATCTCCTAATGCTACTTTGGTAGGCTGTTCATTTAAAGGACGATTTACCAATCAAGATGGATATGTCGGAAGTGCTGACCCATTAACTTATAGTGGAACAGGAAGTCTATATGCTACAACAGTAACTTATGATGCACGTCGTATTACACAAACAGCTGATGAGAGAACCATTAATTGTACACAAAGTGGCTCAACTATTGATATTGAAGCTCAACATATTGATGCTACATTAACTAACTATCCAAAGTTAGATTATGTGGGGAATGCATTACCTGTAAACAGAGGAATTGCTGCGATTGGTTCTATCTATATCTTTGTACCTCTTGATGATGTTAAGCCTCAAAGCCAAGGGGGTAATAATCCTGAAGAAGATGGGTGGCTTAAAACTACAAACAGTTTAACCAACTTTGACCCTGTTACTCCAACAGGCAATGCAAACTTTGGTGGAGAGCGTGAGAGTGAGTTAGACAATAGTTACTCTTACACACTATACTACTCACGAGGCTCTTTTGATAAATATTATAGAGGAGACGCTACAGGTGTATGGAATTATCCTGGAGGTGCTATTGGTTATCGTTCTGGTGATGGTATGGCGACACAAGGGTATGAGTTCTCAACAACTTTAATTACTAACAATACTGGGGGAACACCTTTTACTCAAGAGAAGATATGTGATGTTGTGGATGCGTATCGTTTAGAGATTCAAGATATAGAAGATAATGAACGATATAATATTATTAAAACCTATTATAGTGATGCTTATCATATTAATTCAAGACCGATTATGTATAGAATTTGGAATGGTTCAGCAGACTATGTAAATGGTAAGTCAGAAGCAGAAGAGCCTTATGTTTTTGAATATGCTTCAAGCTATGAAGATGACTCTTGGTTACCTTCACAAGGGGGCGACCAAACCATTTCTCATAAGGCAGAGATAGAAGCAGAGTGTAATGCTGCTGATACCAAATGGTTTGCCACAGCTGATGAGGCAAGAGCTGATGCCAATGGAGTAGGAGCAGTTACTAAAGTACGGATAAAGCTTAGAGATGGAGTAGAGCATAATCCAGGGGCATATGTCTATTTTTGGTTAAACCATAAGGTACGCTCACACGATTTAAAAACAGGATTAATTCTTGAACATGGTGATGAGATTACGAACTTTTCAGCCTACTCTTTTAATGGAAATGCTTTTACAGGTGCAAATTATAAAACCATGAACTTTCCTGAACCATCTGAGGATACTTTGGGTGATAGAATTACCTTTACAGGACCAAAAGCAAGAATCATTAAAGATGTAGACAAAGTAGCTCTAACAGCAGGGGATGAAGCAACATTTAATCTAAAACTCTCTTTTACCAATGATACAGGAATTGAAGAGTATGGTAATGTAAAAGTAACAGACCTTTTACCTAAAGGGCTGAAATATGTGACTAAATCAGTAACAGCACCTTATGCTGAACCTGTTATTGGAACTTGTGCTGATGTTGAAGATATAAATAGTAGTGATACTCCTTGTAACAATGCAGAAAATCAAGTACTTATTTGGGACTTAGGAGAGCGAAGAGCAGGGGAAATCTTCCCTGACATTAACTACTCAACCATTGTAGGTGTTGAAGTAAATGCTGGAACAATTAGAAATATTGTTAAAATTGAAGCACCAACAGATGCTTCTGCTATTTCTCAAAGAAGAAGTGAAGTTGGGATGTCTGTGACGATTCCTGCTTCTATTAATATTGTTAAAAGCACCGTAGAGAATGCTGATTATCCATCACTTAGAGAGCGAACAACTGTCGCTAAAGATATTAATTTTGTAATGGATATGCGTAATGGTAAAGCAGGAGATATTACTGACCTTGATGTGATTGATATTTTACCATTTGTAGGTGATGCTGATGAGGGGGCTATTTTATTTAATGATTTAAAACTTAAAAGAAAAGTGGCGACCAGTTTTCATGGAACTTCTATCTTCTCTAGTATGGAGTTAGTGGCACATCCATTGTCATCAACTGTTTGTGATTTGAGTGCTAATGGAGGGGTAAAGTATTACTATACGAGTGCTGACCCTAAAACTATTAACATCGCTCCAACAGTAGGTAGTGCAAATGATTTAACTAGTGCTGATTCTATTTGGTGTGAAGGTGAGGGGTGTATTGCTAAAGATGCAGTAACAGCCGTTCGTGCAAGAGGTCCAAGAATGGAAGCACAAGCGATTTGTCAATTAAAAGTCTCTTTGAGCGTAAAAGATAACTTATCAGGAGATAACTACTCTAACTCTACAGGAGCATCGGCGACGGGTATTACCTTACCTGTGCTTTCAAACTCTTTGGCTGTGCCTATTGTTGGCTCTAGTTTAGGTGACTATGTTTGGTATGATAAAAATGCTAATGGTATTCAAGATGATGATGAACATGGTATTGCAGGGGTAACAGTTAAACTTTTAGATGGAAGTGGTACAGCTGTTAAAAATCCTGCTTATCCAACAGAAGATTATGTGGTAATAACTGATGCTAATGGTAAGTACAGTTTTGGACGTTTAAACTCTGGAGATTATATTGTTGAGTTTGTTACTCCAAATGGTTATTTAGTTACGCAAAAAGGGGCTGGAACAAGTAGCAATGATTCTAATCTTATTGTTACAAGCTCTCGTACTGATGTGGTTCATTTAGAGGTAGATAGTCAAGACTTAGACATAGATGCAGGATTTACCACCCCTATTATCTCTGGAAATATCTTTGTCGATGGAAACAATGATGGGACAGTTGGAGCTGTTAAGCCATTTAGTGCTTATGACGGTACACAGCTTTATGTAACACTCTTAGATGAAAATGGTACTATTTTAGCTTCAAAAGCTGTGAATAGTGATGGTACTTATGATTTTGATGGAGATGATAAAGTTCAAGCCAATAGTAACTACTCTGTGGTACTTTCAGGTGCGAGTGATGCAACTACTTCTGATTTGCCTAGTAATTGGAACTCTGCTGATGGTGAGCATATTGGTACAGGTGCAGGATTGGACAATGCTGTAGATGGTAAAATAGCAGTACCTGTTTTAGAAGCTAATGTCCCTCAGGTTAATTTTGGAATTAACAAAAAACCAGTAGCCCAAGATGTAAGCAAAGCAATTCAATTTAATCCTGCTAGTAATAATCAAGTAGCAGTAGGAGACTTAAACATAAGTGACCTTGAAGATGGAATACCAACAACAGTAACGTTAAATCCAGCAACAAATGGAAAACTCTATTATGATGGTGTAGAGATTATTGCTAATAAAGTTATTGAGAATTTTGACAATAGTAAACTTAAAGTTGATCCAGATGTAGGAGCTGTGACGGTTACTTTTGAGTACACCACAACCGATAAAGCAGGAGTACCGTCAGATAGTGCAACGGTTACTTTACCGTTTAAAGATTTAAAAATCGCTGGAAATCTATTTATAGATGGAAATGGAGATGGAAATGTTAATGGTTCTAAAACTTCGGTAGCTGATGGGGTGCAACTCTATGTCACTTTAGATAGTGGAAGAGGAGGGGTTGTAGCATCTGCACCTTTAGTTAATGGAAGTTATCTATTTGATATTGAAGATGGGGTAAGAGACAATGCTACTTACACTGTAATTTTAAGTGATGCAAATGGAAGCAGTGTTGCTAAACTCCCAACTGATTGGGACAATAATGATGGAGAGAAGAGTCAAAACTCTAAAGCCAATGGAAATGATGGTAGTGCAGATGGTAAATTAATTGTAAATGTTCTGACTTCTGATGTTTTAAATAATGACTTTGCGATTAACAAAAAACCAGATGCAGAAGATATTGAAGAGCCTTTACAAGTGAACCCAGGGTCAAGTGCAACGGTTAATGTCCCTGATTTAAATATGTCAGATAATGAAACAGATGAAAATTTAACTGTAAACATTACAACATTACCAAGTAATGCAAGAGTCTATTATGATGGAGAGTTGGTCGTAGCCAATCAAGTGATTCCTAACTTCAATAACCTACTTCTAACCATTGACCCAGATGCAGGAGAACAAGAGGTTACGTTTAACTATACCGTAACCGATCAGGCGAATGTAACTTCTGATGTGGCAACGATTAAAATGTCTTTTGCGAACATTGTTATTTCAGGAACACTCTTCAACGATGGAAATGGAGATGGAAATGTTAATGGTACTGCGACGAATAATGCTGATGGAAAAGCACTTTATGCAAGTTTGGTAGATGCTAATGGTACATTAATTGCTTCTAAGCCATTAAATGCTGATGGAACATACCGTTTTGAAAGTGTTGATGACCTTATGCCAAATAGAAGCTATATGGTGGTTTTAACAGATATTGCTAATACTAAAACAGCTAAACTTCCTCTAAATTGGACAAACAAAGATGGTGAAAATATTGGTCTTAGTGGACTCGATGGTGATGCTGATGGAATTGCTTGGGTTAATCTAGCAGAAGAGAACATTGTAAACATTAACTTTGGAATTAACAAAAAACCAGAAGCAGGTGATAAAACTGAAGCATCTCAAAGTAACCCAGGAAGTACCAATCAAGTCGTTGTGCCAACATTGGAACTAGCAGATAAAGAAGATGGAACACCAACTACGGTTGTGATTACAAAGCTTCCTACTAATGGAACACTCTATTACGATGGCGTGGCTGTGGTACTTAATGAAAATATTACTAATGTCGATACGACTAAGTTTACTTTTGACCCTAATGATGGTGACTTAACAGCAGAGTTTACTTATGTATCAGTCGATAAAGCAGGCGTTCCTTCAGATGAAGCAAAGGTTACAATGCCATTTACGGACTTGAAAATTTTAGGTAATGTCTTTAATGATGGGAATTCTGATGGTACCATTAATGGTACAGCAATTTCTCAACCAAATAATGAACAGCTTTATGTAACACTTGTTAATCAAGAGGGTACAGCAGTTGCGTCTAAAAGTGTAAACAGTGATGGTAGTTATGAATTTGGCAATAGTGATGGTGTCTTTGCCAATAGTAACTATACGCTTGTCTTAACTACAAGTGAAAATGCAACAGAAGCTTCATTGCCAACAGATTGGACAAACCTTGAGGGTGAACATATTGGTAGCGATGCTGGAACCGATGGAACATCTGATGGAAAAATTGCCGTTCCTGTGGTCATCTCAAATATTGTAGAGGTGAACTTTGGAATTAATAAAAAACCAGTAGCAGGTGATATAACTGAACCGTTACAGTTAAATCCTGGAACAAATGTAAAAGTAGATGTACCAACATTAACAGTTGTAGATAATGAAGATACAACACCAAGCACCATAAAAATAACAACTCTACCAACAAATGGTACGGTTTATTATGATGGTGTAGCCGTGACTGCTAATCAGACGATTGAGAATTTTGATAATACTAAGCTAACACTTGACCCAGAAAATGGTGACCAAACGGTTTCATTTAAGTATGTAAGTATTGATGAAGCAGGAGATAGTTCAGCAGAAGCTACTGTTATGATGTCCTTTGATGGTTTGGAGATTAATGGAAATATCTTTGATGATGGAGATAATAACGGTACAGTAGATGGAACTAAAATAGCAGAGATTAATGGTACAAAACTCTATGTGACACTTTTAGAAGCCAATGGAACAGTGATGGCAACGATGCCAATAGAAGCTGATGGCTCTTATGGATTTGATGGTACAGATGGGATTGTTCCAAACAGTGCTTATAAAGTAATTTTAAGCAGAGAAGCAAATGCAACAATATCAGAACTACCAATGGATTGGAACCACGCTGATGGAGAACATATTGGAACTGATGCAGGTCTTGATGACAATGCCGATGGTCAAATAGAGGTAAGCGTAGAAGAGGTAGATGTGAATGAAGTGAACTTAGCTGTTAATGCACGACCAACGGCTAAAGATAAACGTGAGATTATTCAGATTAACCCAAGTGGTACAACACAAGTAGCTGTACCAGCCTTAGAGATTGAAGATAGAGAAGATGGTGTTCCCTCAACGGTAAGAATTACTAAACTTCCTACTAATGGAACGCTTTATTACAATGGAACAGCCGTAGAAGCAAACCAAACCATTCAAAATGTGCAAAGCGATAAGTTTACAATTGACCCAGATAATGGGGATCTTGTGACAACATTTAACTATGTATCGATTGATGTAACAGGATATGAATCTAAAGAAGCAGTTGTCGCGATGCCATTTGATGGATTGATTATCTCTGGTGAAGTATTTGTAGATGGTAATGGTGACTTTGTGATAAATGGCGATAAATTAACCTCAAGATATGGATTAAATCTATTTGCAACATTAATAGGTGCTAACGGAACAACTGTTGTTGCTTCTGTACCAGTAGATGGTTATGGTAACTATCTATTTAACGATGAGATTGGGATTGTACCAAACAGTGATTACATCATTGTATTAAGTGATACAAGAGCATCAGTAGAGAAAAAACTTCCTTCTGATTGGGAATATACTCACCCAGCTAAAATTAGAGTAGCCGTAGGCGTAAGCGATAAAGTAAAACAGAACTTTGGAGTTAATGGTCAGCCAGTTACTTCTGATATATCTGTAACTCAAGTAAATCCAAATGGTACAAAGCAAGTGGCTATTCCAGCACTTGATATTGCAACTAATGAAGATGCAACAACAAAACCAACAACGGTTACTATTGAGACATTACCAAAACAAGGAGTTCTTTATTATGATGGTAAAGAGCTTAAAGAGGGTGAGGTTATTGAGAACTTTAATAATGCACTTCTAACTCTTGACCCTAAAGATGGCGAAGTAAGTGTAAGCTTTACGTATGCTGTAGCAGATGATGCAGGGTTTAAATCTGAACCTGCAACGGTAACGATGAACTTTACCGATACAGACAGTGATGGTGATGGCATCTTTGATGCAGAAGATTTAGATGATGATAACGATGGAATTTTAGATACTGTTGAAGAAGCTACGGCTCAAAATAGTGGTGACACTGATGGTGATGGAATCCCAGATAGATTAGACTTAGATTCTGATGGTGATGGGATTTTAGATGCTGAAGAGGGTGATGTTGATACAGACAATGATGGTAAACCTGACTTCCAAGATGTAGATTCAGATAATGATGGTCTTTCAGACTTGGTTGAAGGTGGAACAGATGCTTCACTAGATGAAAATACAGATGGTATGCTTGATAATCAAACAGACAGTGACGGTGATGGTATTGCTGATGTTGTAGATGCTGATAATGGAGGAACTCCTGCGACTACACCAGATACAGACAATGATGGCATTGATAACTATAGAGATTTAGACTCAGATGGAGATGCACTTCTTGATGTTATTGAAATTGGAGGAACAGATAGTGATGCTGATGGAGAGATAGATACCGTAGGCACATTAATCTCAGGTATTAATTTACCTGATGAAGATAGCAATGGCATACCTGATGTCTTAGATGCTAAACTACACGATGATACGAAAGTAGCACCAGTAGGTGAAGTAGTGAGCTTAGACTTAATTAAAAATGATACAGGTAATGTTGATAGCAGTTCAATTAAATTAATCATTCCTAAAGATTTTAATGGAACAGCAAGAGTAAGTGAAGATGCTAAAAGAATGATTGTTGATGGTGAGGGTGAATGGTATGTTGATGAAAATGGTCTGCTTACCTTTACACCTGAAGATGGATTTACTGCAAATCCAACGCCTATTCAGTATCGTGCAAAAAATACAAATGGTGCTGATGCTGGTATAGCAAACGTAACCATTACTGTGTCTGATGTAGCTGGAGCTAGTACAGAGGTCTGTGACCCTTATGAAGAGAGTACCGTCTCTCTTAATGCTACGTGGAGCCTTATGTTAATGGCTCTTCTAGGAACACTCTTTGGACTCTTCTACTTTAGAAAAGAGAAGAACTAAAGCCCTAGCAAGAGATTTCTTAACGCCTCTAGTGGGAGCAAAGTTTTCTCTTTAAATTGTGACTTGTTAAACGTCTTTTGGCGTTTGGCAAGTTGTGCAGTATGA
>Ga0256840_1000724_pt1 | contig 32987 bp, 34 predicted proteins | sample 355202metaG_FD_185969 | JGI IMG/M metagenome (GOLD analysis project Ga0256840, IMG submission 185969) | Hydrothermal vent microbial communities from Mid Atlantic Ridge, Atlantic Ocean - 355-202 | ecosystem: Environmental > Aquatic > Marine > Hydrothermal vents | place: Atlantic Ocean: Mid...
CATAAGCTATAAGAGATCCCTTCATCATACCTTTAACAAGGGGCTTAGCCGCCTGACCAAAAACAGGCAAAAGTTTGGGAATAACATAGGCCAAACCTAAACCAATTGATAAACCAGTTACTACCTCTTTTTTGACGAAGTCATCTGCATCAATCCCCATAATTTCCCCCCTTAATTTCCAAAAAAAGAATAGGAATTATGATATAAATTTTCAAGCTGGAGTATCATTCCATTCCTATACATCTCAAGAACTCGCAAGAGCCGTTTTTTAACGGAAAGAGCATTCTTTTGTCAATAAACTTTAACAATTTTTTGTTTTTTAAAAACGAAATGGATAAAAAATTAATGGTAATCGAATTACATGATGTATGTCCTTATTATCAGAAAGAGTTACTTTCTATTTTAGATATGCTTTATTGTTGTGAGGTTAATAAGTTTTCTTTACTCTTGATTCCTAATTTTAAAGGAACAAATAGATTAGATAAATATTTAGATTTTGTTGAGTTTATAAATAGGTTAGATCAAGAAATTATTATGCATGGTTGTTATCATATTGGTAAAAAAGATATCAAATATTTGTTGTTAACTTATGGTGAAGGTGAGTTTATTGGTTTAGATAGGTTTGAGACATTTAGACGACTTGATAATGGCAAGGAAATTTTAAATAAAGTTCAGATTGATGTAAAATATTTTGTTCCTCCAGCATGGATTTCTAATAAATTTCTTGAGGAAGAATTGCAAAGACTTAATTTTAGTGGTGTTGGCTATAGATGGTATCTAAAAGATTTTAATCGTTTTAAAATATATTCTCCTGTATTAACTTTTAGTAATAGAAGTGTTTTATCTTTTTTAAGTAAAGTAACCTCGAGTATTTTTCTGAAATTGTTTGATATTTTTAGTGTTATTAGGTTGGCAATTCACATGAAAGATGCAAGAGACGATGAGAAAATAACTTTATGGAAAAAGATTATTAAAATGTCTAATCATAGGAGGATGATTAGCTATGGAGAATTATTTAGCAAAGGTTGATTTACATGTACATTCAAAAGCTTCTAGCTCTCCAGTAGGTTGGATGTTAAGTGTTTTGAAGTGTCCTGAATGTTATACAGATCCTAAGGAACTTTATAAGAGGCTTAAAAATAGAGGAATGACTTTTGTTACTATAACTGATCATAATACGATTGATGGTGTGCTAGAAATAGCTCATATGCCTGATGTTTTTATTGGTTGTGAGTATACAGTTAAGTTTCCTGAAGAGCCTATAGAAATACATATTTTATGCTATGGGATGGATGAACAACAGCACAAAATCTTAAATAAGTTACGTGATAACGTATATGACTTTGTGGATTATATAAAGCAAAATGATTTAGCTTATAGTTTGGCTCATCCATTATATGCGGTAAACGGAAATTTGATTACTAAATATATAGTGGAAAAGTTAATTTTACTTTTTGATAATTGGGAAATTATAAATGGTACGAGATCTAAGAATACAGAAACAATAGAAAAGACAATAGCGGAGAAGTATAATGGTTGGCAAAAAATTAGAGAACTAGAAGAAAAATATAATATAACGTCGAGAAGGTCAAGAGAGAACATTTCTTTTACTGCTGGATCTGATGATCATGGTGGAATAGATGCTGGTAGAACATGGACTAGTGCTTATGCTTTTACTAAAAAAGAATTTATTGATTCACTAAAAACGGGTGACATCTCTATTGGATCTGAAGAATTAGGGGAAGAAAGATTGATAAATACTGTTGTAAGAGTTGCCTATAATTATATAAAACAGCATAAGAATCTTTCCAAAGAATTTAGAGAAATAGCAGATCATCTCTTGATGTATAAAGAAAATAAGTTTATCGATGTTTTAATAAAACGACATTTAGGTGTAAATAGTTCTCGAGAATTATTGCTTAAAGAAATTATAAGAAAATGTCCATTTATTGCTATTGAACGAGTAAAAAGGCAAGATTATTTTAGGAGTATAGGTGAAATTTTTGTTTCAATGTTATTTCAAGTTCTCCCTACAATAATAATATATCTGCAAAAGGCTGAAGAGATAAGAATTAAACAAGTGGCACAAAATTTAAATATATCTTTAAAGGAAAAAAAACGATTGGCTTATGTTACTGATACCTACTACGAAATCAATGGTGTTTCTCGTACCGCCCAAATAATCAAGACTCTTACTAAAAAGTACTGTTTGCCCGTTGATGTTATAACTATGAGCCGCGGTTTAAATGATGATGAAGATTGTATTAATCTCTTTACCTATTTAGATTTACCCACTCCATTTTATAATGAATTTAGATTAAGATTTCCTTCTTTGTTAGATATTTTTGATCTTTTGAAAGAAAGAGATTATTCTCACGTTCACATATCTACACCTGCACCTTTAGGCTTGTTGTTTTTATTAGCTGGTAAAGTGTTTCAATTGCCTGTCAGTTTTACTTTTCACACAGATGTTCCCGCTTATGTTGCCAAATATACACAAAGTGATGTTGCGCAAGAGTTAGTTTGGAATTTTTTTGTATTTCTTTCTAATTTTTGCGACAAGATATTGGTCCCTTCCAAAGTTTATTTAAAAAAATTGCAATCCTATGGTATTCCTTCTACTAAAATAAAAACTTTTTTGAGAGGTGTGGATACAAATTTATTTAGACCAGATAGACATGATCCTTTATTTTGGAGTACTGTTTTAGGATTTGATGTTCAGGATAAGACGATTGTTTTATTTGTTGGCCGTGTATCCAAAGAGAAAAATCTTGATTTAATTTTAAAAATAGCCTCTAGATTACCCGATTTGGTATTTGTTATAGTCGGTGATGGTCCTTATAGGAGTATTTTAGAATCTAAAAAGCCTAAAAATGTTTTTTTAGTTGGTTATATGGAGGGAGAAAAACTTGCTCGGGCCTATAGTAGTTCAGATATCTTTTTGTTTCCTTCAGAAACTGAAACATATGGTTTAGTTATATTAGAAGCTATGGCTAGTGGTCTTCCTGTTATTGTGAGCTCTATTGGTGCAGCTCATGAGCATATTAAACACAATTATAATGGTCTTATTGCCTCTTCTGAGGAAGAATTTTTTCATTATACTCATATATTAGCTACTAATGAGGGTTTAAGAATGAAATTGTCTTCTGAAGCCTTTTATACGGCAAAAAATCTCGATTTAGAGACTACCTATTTACAATATATAAATGAAATTTTATTCAATAAGGGGTTTCAAAATGAAGCTATTAGATGTTACGATTTACTATCATCAGAAAAGTGGCGGAATCAAGAAATATATAGATAAAAAGATAGAATTTTTCAATAATCATCCTGTTGTAAATCATATTTTAGTTATACCTGGTAAGAAAAATTGTGTTTATTTTAGAGGGAACACTAAGGTATATGAAGTAGTATCTTTTCCTATTCCTATGTCAGGAGGTTATCGATTTTTTGCAAATATAAAAAATATTAATCAGATTATTTCGCGAGAAAATCCGCATATTATTGAATTTGGTGGTTGTTATTCGTTGTATCCGTTAATAAAGAAATCCCCTTTCTCTATTTATACGATATTTTATCATTCTGATTTGCTTAATGATGTTAAATTATATCCCGGACCACAGAAGATAAAGAAGTTCTTTGTCCAATATATTATTGATAATGTTTTATTGCAAGCCGATTTGATTTTGTCCCCCAGTGATCGATATTTTTCTATATTACAGGAAATGGGCGTTAACTCAGTTGTTCCTATTTATCTTGGTGTTGATAGTAAAGTTTTTTGCCCTGCATATAGAGAAACAGATTTTTGGCGTCGTTATAATGTAAATGACAAAAAGATTAAGTTATTATATGTTGGTAGGCTATCTATTGATAAAAATATTACTTTATTAATCGATCTTTTGAAGTTTTTAGATCCTGAGAAATATCAGTTGATTATTGTAGGCTCGGGTCCCTTGGCTCCATTTGTTAAGATTAAGGAAAAGAAAATTAAAAATTTGACTTATTTGGGACATATTCAAGATGAGTCTATTCTGGGGAAAATTTATGCCAATGCAGATATATTTGTTAGTACTTCATTTTACGAAACTTTTGGTTTAACTTTTGTTGAGGCTCAATCTTCCGGCCTTCCGGTTGTTGCTTTCGATTTGAAAATAGATACGCAATTGATAAAAGATTTTTTGGTAAAAGATTTTGACTTAAAATTATTGGCTCAAAAGGTCAATTACGTTGCTCAAAATTTTTTGGGTCCTAAATTGAGAAATATGTTGCATATACAAGCAAGTAAGAACTTCTCTTGGGAAAAAACTTTTTGCAAACTTGTTAATATCTATAGAGATTTGGTAAGAAATAGATTTTTAGTCTCTCCTTTTAGCTTTTCTTCGTCCCCTTTTTTTTCGTTTAAAAATTCTTCCCCTTTTTTATAAATCTTTCTTACTCGATTAATTTGTTTTAGGAGACCTTTGCAAAATTGTGGAGATCAGTATTGCAAGCACAACCGCAAGGGATCCGTTCCCATTTTTCATTCCGAAAAATGGGAACGGTTGCTTGAACGGGCCTTAAGAAAAGATGTTTTGCAAAGGTCTCTTTAGGTTAGTTACTTAGAAGTCAAAAAGAGACCCGTTTTAAAACGGGTCTCTTTTTGGTTGAGCTTATTTTTCTATTTTAACCGGTATTTGTTTCCCTTTGGCCTCTTCCTTCTTGGGAAGGATAATTTTTAGTACGCCGTTCTTATAAGAGGCTTCTATCTTGTCGGCATCTATTTCGGTAGGGATCTGGACACTGCGCACAAAGCTTCCGTAACTGCGTTCTACCCGATAAAAATTTTCGCCTTTTTCTTCTTTTTCCTGTTTCTTTTCCCCTTTAATGGTCAACACATTTCCCGAAATGGTTATTTCTAGGTCCTCGGGGTTTATGCCTGGAACATCGGCCCGAACAATTACGGTGTCTTTGGTCTCGGATATGTCTAGGGCAGGCACCCACTCTGTATTCAAAGTTTCTGGTAAGGACTCGCGCCCGAAAAATTCAGTCCACAAACGATCCATCTCTCTTTTTAGGTCTCTTAAAGGACGCCAAGGTACTAATTCGGTCATATTTTATCACCTCCTTTTTTCGTCGTTTCCGCAAAAAACGGTAAGTATTTGTCCAAAATTGTCAACTTTTCAAGGACCTTTGGCTACGGGGGTCGGTGATCTCTTGGAGGGCCTCTCCCAAGAGATTAAACCCCAGTACAGTGATGAGAATAGCCAATCCTGGAAATACGGAAAGCCACCAGGCCACTTCCAGGGTGTTCTTGCCGTCGGTTAGCATATTCCCCCAGGAGGGGGTAGGAGGTTGGACTCCTAGTCCCAAAAACGACAATGCCGATTCTACCAAGATGGCGTTTCCTACTCCCAGGGTGGCGGAAACAAGGATAGGGGGGAGGGCGTTGGGCAGTATGTGGAGAAAGATAATGCGCAGGTTGCTTGCCCCCAGGGCCTTTTCGGCCAAAACAAACTCGCGTTCTTTGAGACTTAAAAACTCGGCCCTAACCAAGCGGGCTACACCCATCCAGCTAGTCAGACCAATTACGATCATAATATTAAAGATAGAAGGTTCTAAATAGGCGATAACGGCTAAAATCAGGAAGATAGTAGGGAAACAAAGCATTATATCAATAAAACGAGATATAAGGGTGTCTATCCATCCTCCATAGTATCCAGCCAGCGCTCCAAGGACTACGCCAATGGCCAAAGAAATACCCACAGCCAGTATGCCAACCTCAAGGGATATGCGGGCTCCGTATATAAGGCGTGACAGGATGTCTCTACCCAAAAGATCTGTACCGCAGGGATGAGAAAGACTTGGGGGACATAATACGTGCTGGACATCTATGGCAAGGGGATTATATGGGGCCAGGTACGGGGCAAAAAAAGCCACTATTAGAAGCAACGAGACCACCAAGAGACCCAAAAGGCCTAATGGGTGTCGTAAAAGGGCCTTTAATATCACCTTCTGCTTTCTCCTTTAGCGACCTTCTAAACGGATACGTGGGTCGGCAAGGGCGTAACAGATATCGGCCACAAGATTGCCCAATAAGGTGAGTATGGAGACAATGACCAAATTACCCATAATTAGTGGGTAATCTCTGGCCATAACGGCTTGCCACATGAGTTGTCCTACACCTGGTATGCTAAAGATAGATTCAAATATTACACTACCGCCTACTAAACCAGGAATAGAGAGCCCCAAGAGGGTAATGACCGGCAATAGGGCGTTCCTTAAGGCATGTTTGTAGATAACGGTTCGCTCTGGTAGCCCCTTGGCGCGGGCGGTGACGATATAGTCTTGACGCAGGACTTCTATCATGGAGGCCCTCATAAAGCGTGACAGCCCTGCTAGCCCCCCAAAGGCAGAGACAAAAAGGGGAATTAACAGGTGTTTAGTCCAATCGATGATTTTTTGCCCCACACTCATTTTTTCGTACCCCATGAGGCTGTGTAGTCCTGAAATAGGTAGGAGATGCCATTTTATACCTAGAAGCAACATTAAAAGTAAGGCCAGCCAGAAACCAGGCATGGCGTAGCCTATAAACACCACAATGGTTGTAACCCGGTCAAATAAGCTATTTTGGCGTACGGCGGCCGTAACGCCCAAGGGCAGGGCAATGATAAAAATTAGGAATAAAGACAAAATGTTTATAAGGAGCGTTATAGGGAGACGTTCTTTTATTTTGTCCCAAACAGGACGACGGTCAGGGGCAAAGGAACGTCCTAGATCTAAGGTGAGAAGGCCTTTCATCCACTTCAGGTATTGTACATAAAGGGGTTTGTCTAATCCGTATTGCGACAGGAGACGCTGTCTCATCTCTGGGGTGAATTTGGGATTAAAGTCTGCCATAGGCCCTATGGGTTCGCCAGGGGCCAGATGGATAATAAAAAAGGATATCAGGGTTATACCCCAGAAGGTGAGCAGGAGACTTACCATGCGTTTTAAAAGCCATACGAACACTATTACGGCCTCCTTGCCTTAAGCTCTGCTTCCGAAGGGCGCAGGTATAAAGGCACTAAGCGTGTGGGATCATCTACTTTACCGGCAAGAAATCTCTGGCGGGCCAAAAAACCGACACTGTAAGCTCTTGGATATCTTAGAGGGCTCAAGGAAGGAACGAAGTTTGCCCCTAGTAGTTTTTGCCAAAGAGAGCCATAGAGTTTAAGGGCATCGCCCACAAAGAGTGTGGGGCCTTTTATATGAGAACATAGTTTTTCTGGGCTTAGTAAAGAAGGTGGCCACACTGTTTCTAGCGTCTTGTTATCGGACCATCTGTATAGGGCGGCGTATACTTGGTTGCGTCGGGCATCAAGGGCAGGGCAAATAAAGCCGTCGAAATAAAGGGCCTGGGCGGCCAGGGCCTCCAGGGTGGATACACCCATGAGGGGTATGTTACCCCCCAAAGCCAACCCTTTAGCCGTGGCCAAACCTATGCGCAAGCCTGTAAAGCTACCTGGTCCTATGCTAACGGCCACGCCGGCTATCTCTTCTAGAGATAAGGACAGGCGCTCAAATAAATAGCGTATAGAGACCAGAAGGCGCCTAGAATGGGTCTCTGAGGAAGATAAAAATATCTCGCCTTTTAAATCTTCCCCTACGATAGCCACTCCCCCAGCAGGGCTGGCTGTTTCTATGGCCAATATCAGGCTCTCTTGCACTCTATTTCTCCGCGGAAGAATAGATTTGATCCCCTAAATCTTAGGACGTGAAGGATTAAATGCAAGGGGGCTTATTTCTTTAAAAGGGTGGCCGTGTCTTTGTCTATGCGGAGTATGTGACCACAAAACCAGTTACCCAAAAATTCAAATAGTTTTACTAGCTCTTTTGTCGACAGAGAGCCGTTTTCAAAAAGACCGGTAAATTCCTGAATGCGGTCGATAAAGTAACGGTGTTCTTTAAGGTGTTTTTCGAAGAAGTCTGGGGGGAACGCCGGCGCATTTTTCATGAGGTTTTCTTCTGTACTGAAATGTTCTACTATGTATTCGTTTAGAAAGTTGATTACCTTTTTGAGCTCTTCTCGCCCGGTCTTCTCTTCGTAAAGCATGGAGTGTAAGTCATTTAAGATCTTTATGAGGGAGCGGTGTTGGGCGTCGATTTCCTCAAAACCGGTTTCGTATTCGGGTAGCCATTCTATAAAGCTCATAACTCCACCTGGAGGACGGTCTTTAAAAGAGATCGGCCCACAGAAAAATTACTTTAATATTTTGCGCAAGTAAGGGTTTAGTGGGTAAAGCGGTACCACAAATCCCAGCCAATGGCGGCCAAGGAAAAAATAAATATTATTAAGTAATTAAAGCGTTCTTTAGAAACGTAAACACTACTGACGATATAATAGAGGGCTTCCCAATCACTTTCTTGAAGTTCGTTTCGCTTTTTAAGCTTCTCCAGCAGGGCAAGTTCTCTTATAACGCGTCGTCTTCGATGGGTGATGTAGGTGCGGAAGGAAAAAAAGAGCATATTCCCACAGACACCTATATACCAAAACAAAGAGATGAGTTCGGGCCGGTAGACCTTGGCTACCAAGATAAGTCTTAAAGAAATAGCTGCTGTTAACCCTACGCCAAAGGCCAGCCACGTTATCCAGGTGGGAAACCGGTGCGGAATATGGATCTCGTGTACTTCTTCCATGACTATAATTTAGCGGCTATTTCTTTGGCGAAATAAGTGATGATAATATCGGCTCCGGCCCTCCGAATACAAAGGAGGCTTTCTTTTACGGCCCTTTCTTCGTCCAGCCATCCTAGTTTCGCCGCGGCCTTTATCATGGCGTACTCCCCGCTTACCTGGTAGGCGGCTAAGGGGTGATGGGTTTCTTCCCGCAAGGTCCTTATGATGTCTAGATAGGGAAGGGCAGGTTTTACCATAATAATATCGGCCCCTTCTTCTATATCCAGTATGGCCTCTCGTATGGCTTCTCGGGCATTGGCTGGGTCCATCTGGTAACTGCGCCGATCACCAAACTGAGGAGCCGAATCCGCTGCTTCACGAAACGGTCCGTAAAAACTGGAGCAATATTTAACTGCGTAACTCATTATAGGAACATGGCTAAACCCTGCTTCGTCTAGCGCTTCTCTTATGCGGCCTACACGGCCATCCATCATGTCCGAAGGGGCTACCATGTCTGCTCCGGCCTTGGCGTGAGAGACCGCTGTACGGGCTAATTGCTCTAGAGTAAGATCATTGTCGACCTCTCCGTTACGAATAAGACCACAATGTCCATGGCTAGTATATTCGCATAGACAAACATCGGTAATCACTAAAAGGTCCGGTACCGCTTTTTTTAGCGCCCCTATAGCCCGTTGGATAATGCCCTTTGAGGCATAAGCTTCAGAGCCTATTTCGTCTTTTTTTTCCGGGATGCCAAACAAAATTACCGCGGGTATGCCCAATGCGTATACTTCTCTGGCTTCTTCCACAGCCTGGTCTATAGAAAGACGAAAGATACCAGGCATAGAAGCAATTTCTTGGCGCACTTTTTGGCCAGGCAATATAAACATAGGATAAACAAGGTGTTTTACCGATAGCTCTGTCTCACGCACCATAGAACGGAAGGCTTCGTTTTGGCGCAACCTCCGTGCACGATATTCAGGAAAAAGCATGTAGACCTCCTCGCTATCTTTAGTTTAACAAATCTTTACAAGGTTCTCGGTGGTGGTCAAGCTGTTCCAAAAACCCCCCTGCTCACCCTTGGGTTGAGTGCTTGTAGATAAAGGCCTTCCTAACGATGGCAATCCCTGTGGTTATAGGTAAGGCCTCGGTAAGCCCCTCTAACAAGAGGCTTTGTCCTAAGAGCCTTTTCCTATAAAGGTTTAAGAGCAAAAGACAGTAAACTGGTATAAAAAGAAGAGTTATCATCCTTATGCCCCAAACAATGACCAGGGCAAGTAGGCCTATGGCTACATATAATATTTGAAACGTCTTTTTTTCGCCTACAAATACCGGCAAGGTCTCCTTCCCCACGAAACCATCGCCCTGTACTTCTAAAATTTCTAGAAACACCGCTCGTATAAAGGCGATCAGAAAGGAAAAGGCCATGAGTACATAAGGGCTTTGGGGATGGTTTTCAGATATCCAGGGGACCAAGGTGGAAAAAGACATCCAGGCCAAGGCGATAAATAGGCTTCTTACTCCAGGGAACCACCTCGCTCTAGAAGCTTGCTTTTTAGAAAAAAACGGAAGGCTGTAGATTATGGTGATAAGGGTCAAAAAGACTACCAAGCCAAAGGCAGATCGAGCATAAGTCCAGGCCATAAAGAGCGTAATCAGGTAGCTTAGAAGGGAAAGGCCCAATAAAAAAGGCCTATATTTTTCCAGAAACTGGGCGCGAAAGGGGTCGTTTAGCCTGAGGGACTTTATATCCATGAGTCGGTTTAGGGTATGGGCCCCGAAGCAAAAGCAACTTGCCATTAACGGATAATAGATCTTAGAGGGAAGTCCCATGAGAACTAAATTGCTCAAGGTCAAAACAAAAATTCCCAGCCCCAAGGCCAAATTGCTTTCAAAACAGAAGCGCAAAAGCTTACGCAGCCATCTCTTCCACCCAGGTTCATAGGGAGAAGGCAGGTTTTCTAACGTGCGGATCACCTGATTTATAACCCAGTTAGGAGTAGAGGCCCCGGCTGTTACGCCCACGCGTTTAAATTTCTGGAGCCTTTTTAAAGGCAAGTCGTGGGCTGTTTCTACCAAAAATACTTCACGACCCTCTTGCTGGGCTATTTGGGCCAGGCGTTTGGTATTGGCGCTGTTTTTACCCCCCACAACTACGATGGCTTCGCATAATTTACAGAGGCGGCGCACTTCTTTTTGGCGCTCATGGGTGGCGTTACAAATGGTGTTATAGACCTTGCCGCCGGGAAAGCGCCTCAAAAGCTCCTGGACGATCTTTGTATATAGAACTGTATCTTGTGTGGTTTGAGAAAGAATTACGTATTTTTGAAGGGGGGGGAGGGAGTCTATTTCTTGAGGAGAACTTATTACCAGACCTTTGTCTCCGGCATAACCTAAGAGACCTTTTACTTCGGCATGCTCAGGGTCACCTACAATGATTACGTGAAAGCCTTGTCTACTATAACGGCGGGCCAGGGCTTGTACACGTAGGACGCGAGGACAAGTGCCGTCTATAACGTGAAAGCCGGCCTTTTTAAGGGCTTCCTTTTCTTGAGGGGGTATTCCATGGGCCCTTATTATGATTGTCCCCTGGCCTTGGGTAGGTATCCCTTTTAAGGGATAAACATTTAGGGTCTCTAAAAGCATAAGGGCTTGTGCATTATGAATGAGGGGGCCGTAGGTGTAAACAGGTGGGGGGGCTTCTCCTGCCGCCCTCAGGGCTATTTGTACGGCCCTCCTTACTCCCATGCAGAAACCAGCCTTTTGGGCCATGACCACCTGCATCAAAACACCCCTTGTACCTGATTTTCTAGTTGGTTTAAAAGTCCATTATCAGCAAAACTGAAATAGCCCTCTTTGGCAATAATTAAATGGTCTAAAAGACGGATTTGCAAAACCCGGCAGGCCATGAGTATTCTTTTAGTGAGGTCAATATCTGCCCTGGAAGGGGAAGGATCTCCAGAAGGATGATTATGGGCCAGGACAAGGGCGGTCGCCTGAAGCTCTAGAGAACGCTTTAGAATTTCTCTAGGGTAAACAGCGCTCTCGTTTACGGTGCCCTGAAAGAGCTCTTCCACCGTGATAATGTGGTGTCGCGCGTCCAGAAATAATACTTTAAATACTTCTCTTTTCAGGTCCATCATGCTATGGCCCAAGTATTCAAATACTTCTTGGGCGCAGGAGATATAGGGCCTCTTGGCCAGACGCCGGGCCAGGAAGCGTCGGGCTACCTCGTGAACAAATTTAAGGGCCAAGGCGTTTTTGGGGCCTACCCCAGAAACCTTACAAAGTTCTTCCAACGGGGCCTCTAGGACTTGGGCAAGACTACCGAAGCGCTTTAAGAGCTCCCGAGCCTGTATCTTACAGTCCCGACGGGGGGTACCAAAAATAAGCAATAGTTCCAATACCTCTTCGTCCGTAAAGGCTTTAAGCCCGTGGGTTAAAAATTTCTTCCTAAGACGCTCTCGGTGCCCAGCTACTCGCTGATAAAATTCTGCGGGTAATTTTGCCCCCATTTGTCCAAAATCGACCTCAAGCCCCGGATAACTTTAAACAAAGATGGTGATTTTGTTTCAACGTATGCACCAAACGATAATACGTTTCGACAGGGGAAGTCTTCCGGCCTACCAAGATCTTTGCCACCGGTGTGCCTATTTTTTGGTAATAATTTATCAAAGGACGGGTTCTTTCTCTGTAAGTAAGCCATTTCTTGTATATTAACTCAATGTAATCGTCACGGCGGCCCTTTCTGTCTCCGCCTACGTCTTTGTGTATCCTTTCTAGTACTTCCTCAAAGGAGGCCTCTAATACCACCACCGTGTTTATGGCCACCCAAGGTCTGAGGGCCTCGGCTTGACCTTGGTGTCTAGGAAGACCGTTCATGACTAATAATTCGTTACCCTGGGCCTTTTTAGAGGCCAGAAAAAAGCGCAGTATTTTTAAGGCCAAAGGAAAGTGTTGGTCTTCTAACAAGAGACCCTCTTCCAGTACTTTCTGGATAAAGATACGCTCAGAGGGCAAAAATTCCTTCCGCGAGGGTCCGTAGGCAATCGAACGCAATTGTTGACCAAAATCGAAGTGAAGGCATCTTTTCCCTAAGAGTCCTTTTTCACTTAAGAGATCTCCCAAGGGAGATTTGCCTACCCCAGTAGGACCGAGGAGTAAAATAGCCGACCACTTGGACATAATTTTTTACTAAGGTAATATAGCGTCTACAAAGGCCTCGGCCTCAAAGGGATCAAGGTCTTCGATCTTTTCCCCCAGGCCTACGAAGCGAATAGGTACCTTAAAAAGATGGGCTAAGGTCAGGGTGATACCTCCTTTAGCAGTTCCATCCATTTTGGTGATAATGAGCCCTGTTAAAGGTAGGGCCTGGCCAAAGAGTTCTACCTGGCGCAAGGCATTTTGCCCGGTGGTGGCGTCGATTACCAAGAGGTTTTCGTGAGGGGCCCCCTCTAAGACTTTACCAGCAACGCGGGCCATTTTTTTGAGTTCTTCCATCAGGTTATATTTGGTGTGTAATCTCCCAGCAGTATCTACCAAAGCGATATCTACTCCCCTTTTTTGAGCAGCCTTTAGTCCTTCAAAGACTACCGAAGAGGGGTCTGCCCCAGGGGTTTGTTTTACTATTGGTACTTCAAGCCTCCTACTCCAGGTTTCCAGCTGTTCAATAGCGGCCGCGCGGAAGGTATCAGCAGCAACCAAAAGGGGCTTGTAGCCCTCACTTTTGAGTCGATAAGCTAATTTAGCTATCGTGGTAGTCTTGCCTACACCGTTTACCCCTACAAGGAAGATAGCTGCAGGCCTTGCCAGGGGAGGGAAGGCAGGGGAGGGAATTGATAACATTTTGAGCATCTCTTCGCGGAGATAGCGCTTACACTCACTACTCTTCAGGAGTTGCCCGTCTTTTACTTTGAGTCTTAAAGGATTAAGAAGGCTCCTTACTGTATCTATATTTATGTCTGCGGTAATAAGGGCTTCTTCCAGTTCCTCAAAAAAGGCCTCGTCTACAATGCGTTCTACCACAAAGAGCTCTCCGAGGCCTTCTTTTAGGCGTTCTCTAGTACGGGACAAACCCTTTTGAAATTTACTCCAAAGCCCCTTTGTCTGCTGAGGCCTGTTCCCTTCTGTATCCGGACTTTCTGGACTTTCTTTTTTAAACCACTTGAACATGAGTGCTCCTTGGAGTATTAAGATCTTTCGGGAAATTTAAAACTATATAATTAACTAGTAAGTATATTTTGGCAACCAGAGATGGATATAGCTTACAAATTATTACCACCAGAAAAGCGCCGTTCTTTACCACCCAATTTGGCCTTGGATTTTGGTCGTCTCTTTACAGATCATATGTTCTATATGGAATATGAAAACGGGGTGGGCTGGCAGAATGCCTGCATAAAACCCTATGAACCCATTTGCCTCGACCCGGCGGCTGTAGTTTTTCACTACAGTCAGACTATTTTTGAGGGGCTGAAGGCCTATTTGGGGGTTGATGGCCGGATACGCCTTTTTCGTCCAGATAAAAATGCCGAGCGTTTTGCTCGTTCGGCACGTCGTATGTGTATGCCGGAAGTGCCCAAGGAAGTTTTTCTTGAGGCGGTCAAAAGTCTCGTCAAGGTAGAAAAGCAATGGGTGCCCAGCGAAAGGGGGGCGGCCCTTTATATCCGCCCTTTGTTAATGGGGGTAGAGGCCTTTCTTGGGGTCAAGCCCAGCAGCAAGTATATTTTCTTTATCATCCTCTCCCCTGTGGGGGCTTACTATAAAGAAGGCTTTTCTCCTATTCGTATTTATGTGACCGACAAGTATGTGCGGGCCGTACCCGGGGGAGTAGGAGACGTCAAAACCGGGGGGAATTATGCGGCCAGCCTTATGGCTTCTGAAGAGGCCAAAAAACTTGGTTATACGCAAGTGCTCTGGTTAGATGCTATCCATAGACATTACATTGAAGAAGTGGGCACCATGAACATCTTTTTTTATTTTGAAGACGAGTTAGTCACACCGGCCCTTTCCGGGAGCATCCTTCCTGGTATTACGCGCGAGTCCGTCCTCCAGATGGTGCGGGATTGGGGAGTGAAGGCGGTGGAAAGACGCATATCTATCCAGGAAGTGATTGAAGGTATCAAAACAGGACGCCTAAAAGAGTGTTTTGGTACAGGAACAGCGGCTGTTATATCTCCTGTGGGTTGGTTGGCTTACCAGGGTAAAGAATACACCATAAATAATGGTAATACAGGGCCTCTGGCGCGGAAACTTTTTGAGGAACTTACCGGGATCCAGTACGGGGATCGTCCTGACCCTTACGGGTGGGTACAGTTTCTTTAGCTTGGTGTCTGTCTTTCAAGACTATTTCTTCAAACCGGCGATCAAGCTCCTCTTCTAGTTGACGAAGGCTTTTGATCCTTTTTTCCTGTCTGGTGGTGATTTCTTCCAGGATCTTTTCTTCTCCAAAAAGGAGAAAATCTTTTATTACGCGTTCGATTTCTGATATGTTTCGAGGCCAAGAATACCGTAAAAATTGTTCCCATAACTTAGGAGAGGGTCCTTTATAGGGCAACCAATATAAGGAACTGTAGTTTTCCAAAAATTGTTCTACAAGGATGGGTAAGTCTATAAAACGGCGTCTCAGGGGAGGTAAATATAAGTTGAATTCCGAGAGTCGAAAATAAAGGGAAGGTAAAAGATCCCCCCTTTTTAGCAGATTCCCCGGGGGGCTATTTAGCGATACCACCAATTTCAGGGTGGGGCTAAATTTTTTGTATGAACCAGCAGGGAAAAAGCTCCCTGTTTCTACGAAGTACAAAAGCTTCTGTTGGGCAATAAGGGCTAGCTTTTCCAAGCCTTCTATGTAAAGGAGGCCGTTGCGTGCCCTGTGTAGGGCCCCCTCTTTGGCCTTTTTGATTTTGGGAAAGGCCTTTGCTGTAAAACCGAATAATAGGGCTTCATGCATTTCTTTGGGCAGGGCTTGCGCGGCAAATTTTACAAAGGGCCCTCCCCAATAGCCATGCAGGTGACGAGCCAATAGTTCCTTGCCTGTGCCGGGTTCGCCTTCTAGTAATAAAGGATTGGCCAGGGAAGCCAAAAAAGATATTTTCTTCCTGAGGGCGACAATCTTTTGGTCTTCTCCAAGAAAGGGCCTTTCCCGTTCTATCTCCTTGAGATATAGACGTATATCTAAGACCTTTTCTAGATGTTCATAAAACCTTTGTGGTGTAAAAGGTCTTTTAAGATAAGAGATTTTTTGAAAATGAGAAATACCTGTGGCCTTCCGTTTAGTACCGATACACATTATAGGAATATGAGGATCAAAATGAGACTTTAAAGCCAAGAGGAGATCTTGATCCAGGGTTGAAGGCTCTAAGAGGATAATTAAGTCGACCTCTGGATTATCTACTACCTTAAGACCCGCCAGATGAAGTAAGTTGCTTACATAACGACCTAAACTCCCCTCTTTAGTCAAAATTTTGACTTTTATCATGCTAATCCTTAATTTTGCTTAAAAAATCCTTGCCGAGACGTCAATAAATATGGCCTTTTCAAATTGTTTAATTTCTCTCTCGGAGAGACTTATGCAAAAAAAATGCCTTCTTTTTGCCTGGGGGAAAGATTTGAATAAGGTTACCTGAAAGGGCATATTTTGTTGGATTTTTGGTCCAAAAAGGCTGAAAAAATACCCTGAGGGAGTAGAAAATCTTTTGATTTTGAGAAGCCCATCCGGAAGGGCAGGAGATTTTCCTGCCCTTCCAAATAGGAAAAATTTTTACCTATATAGGAAAACTTTTTCCTATTTAAGGATATCAGAAGTCGACAATTTTTTTGGCCTGGGCCGTGGCCTTTTGTACGGCTACGGCCTTGTCCAGGTCAATATCAGCCAGTTCTTCTTCCCCCATATCCCTATATACTTGACTTCGGGCCATAAAGGCTGCAGCGTAGAGTGGTTGCAGGTCAATGGCCTTATTAAAACAGTTAAGGGCCTTTTCCAGGTCTTTTTTGCGATAAAAGACCTGTCCCAGTCTAAAGTGCAGCCGGGCGTTATCGGGTTCTAGTTCGAGGGCCTGTTTTAGATCTCTTTCGGCCTCGTCAAAACGTTCATAATGCATGTATACCGCTGCACGAGCATGAAGGGCCCTTACCATTTGAGGGTCTTTTTCCAGGGCCTGATTTAGATATTCTAAGGCTTGGTCAAATTGTCTTTTGAAGAGCAAGAAAGCCCCTTCTTCAAAAAGTTCTTCGGCCGTCATAAATACCTCCTTGGCAAATGGTTAGACTTTGTTTAATAGTAAACTGAAAATAAGGCAACGAGGAGGGGTGCCCGAGTGGTCGAAGGGGGCGGCCTTGAAAGCCGCTGAGGGTCTAGTGCCCTCCGGGGGTTCGAATCCCTCCCCCTCCGTGGTGCTTTAAAAACTTGCGTAAAAGGCCATCTTTCGTTAGCCTATATAGCATGGTTGGAGGGGTGACCGAGAGGCCGAAGGTGCTCGCCTGCTAAGCGAGTGTGCCCTTAACCGGGCACCGTGGGTTCGAATCCCACCCCCTCCGCCACTTCCTCCCAGGTAATTCCCTTTGGGGGTTAGACATTGATCCTCGTCCTAGGAGCAGGCAGTTGGGGTACGGCTTTAGCCCATCTTTTAGCACAAAAAGGCCTCTCTGTGGTCCTTATTGCCCGTCGCCAGGAAGTAAGTGCGGCTATAAATAACCAACATGAAAACCCTTATTATTTGCCCGGTATAAGGCTGTCTTCACGGCTTAAGTCTTCTACATCTTTAGAAGGCCTATTGCCTAAGGCAAAGGTATTGGTCTTTGCGGTGCCTTCGCATGCCTTAAGAGAGGTCCTCCGTAGCCTAAAAAGACTCCTGACTGAGCCTATACCAGTGGTCTCCACCATAAAAGGCATTGAAGAGGGATCTTTAGCCACTATGAGTCAGGTAGTAGTAGAAGAATTGGGGGCCCCGTGGCGTCCTATGTATACGGTTCTTTCTGGACCAAGCTTTGCCAAGGAGGTAGTCCAAGAACGTCCTACAGCAGTGACTGTGGCCGGTTTCGAGGTCCACATAACCAGGCAAATTCAAGATCTCTTTTATGTGCCTTATTTTCGGGTATATCGCAGTACAGATGTCTTGGGGGTGGAGCTAGCCGGTGCCCTCAAGAACATCATAGCCATTGCGGTGGGCATCTGTGACGGTCTTGGTCTTGGTTTTAACGCCCGCGCGGCCTTGATTACCCGGGGGTTGGCTGAGGTATCCCGTCTAGGTGCCTATCTGGGGGCGAATCCCCTAACTTTTTCCGGCCTTGCTGGTTTAGGTGATCTCGTTTTGACGTGTACAGGACCTTTGTCCCGCAACCGTACGGTAGGGCTCAGACTAGGGCAGGGAGAAAGTCTTGATAAAATATTGTCCGACATGACACAAGTAGCCGAAGGTGTACGCACTACCGCCTCGGTGAAAAAGCTTGCCGATAAACTTCAGGTGGATATGCCTATTACACAGGCCGTCTATCGGGTGCTTTATCAAAGAGAAGATCCCCTCCATATGGCCGAAGAACTCCTCTCTAGGAGCCTTAAGGACGAATTTTGAGCCACTGACGATCATAAGAAAACCACATTGTTATTAGTTGGACCCCGCCCTCTAAAGCCTCTTCAAAGATACGGGCAAAACAGGGGTCTATGTCTGCGGCTGGGGCGAAATATTTGGTATCTGGCCGGAAGATCAAGACCCATAAAAGGGCCCCAAACCCCTGGCGCTTTAAACTAAGGAGTGTTTTCAGGTGTCTGCTCCCCCTAGTTGTAGGGGCGTCCGGGAAGAGGGCCATTTTCCCCTGAGCCATGGTACAACCTTTTACTTCAACAAATATCTTTTCTCCTTTTTCGGTAAGCAATAAGTAGTCGAGACGTCCATTTTCTACCTGGGGTTCGGCAATTATTTCTTTGAGAGGAGCTAGGGGGAAAAGGTTTGGCTTACGGAGTATTTTCTCGGTAAGGGCTCTATGATAGCCCGAATTTATAAACACCCACTGGTTAGCATGTTTGGCCGCCAAAAGAGACCAACGGGTACGACGTCTAGGGTTGTTAGCCCTTTTCAAGACTACCCTGGCCCCTGGATACAATAGTTGAGGCAGGCGGCCTGGATCGTGGACGTGGGCCTCCACTTCTTGTCCGTTGGCCAGACGCACTACGGCCAAAAAGCGGTTGGGGCGACGGAGGAATATGGCTTCTTGCTCAGAAATAACCTTTAAAACAGGTATCATTCTTTTACCTTAATTAGGCGCTGGGCAAAGTATTACCCCTCTGGGGAGATGCCGAGCCTTTTTAAGGCAAGCGAGGCCAGTTCACGCACTTTTTCGTCGGGAGAAGATAATAATTTTTTAAGATGATCCGGGGCACCAGCCCGGATTAGATCTTCCTTATACCTTGGTATCAAGCGTAAAAGCCCCTTTAATACTTCATATTGAATAGGACTAAATTCCAAATAATTACCTTCTTCCCACAAATAGGAGAGAAAAATGGTGAGGTATTCGCGGGCCAAAAGGGGATTTTGGACCATCACTTCGGCCATGGCTTGAGGTACACCCCAACCTATTCCGCCTGATTCTTCGTTGAGCATCCACATGAAACGGCGCATGATGATCCGTGCCCCTTCAAGGTCTTGCTCAGCTAGCTCCTTTACTACACGACCTATGACGGAGACCGCCTGCTGTTGTATGGATTCGTCTGGATGCAACAGGGCCCCAATAAGGGGGTTTATTACTTGGCGAGGGGGGAGGGAGAGGATCTTTGATATTCCCTCCTCTCCCTGGGTTAACCACTCTATTACTTTATTCTTAAGGCTTGTTGTCTGCATAGTCTTCTTAGCCTTGTTTTATAGTTTGAGCCAACTTGCGTCCTAGCTCCGCACATGTTTTGAGGTCTTCATGGGTGGGCACATATTGTACTTTAAGCCCTTCACTTACCACTTCGGCCTTTATATCCTCTAAGAATTTTAGGAGATGCTTAACGGCTTCTCCGCTCCATCCGTAAGAACCAAAGGCCACCCCCACTTTTTTACGCGGCCTTAGTCCCTTAACGTAGGTAAGGGTATCGGCCATTATGGGGAGCATATGGTTATTAAGCGTGGAAGAACCTACGGCCAGCCCTTTGGCCAACATCACCTCGGTCATGATATCACTACGGTGAACCGTATCGGCATTCATGACCTTTACCGGGATCCCTTCGGCTTCTATGCCCGAAGCCACGGCCAGGGCCATCTTTTCGGTGCTCTTCCACATGGTGGCGTAAATCACTACTACTCTTTGTTCGGCTTCATAGGCGGACCACCGTTGGTAAGCAGAAATGATGTCCTTTAAGTATTTGCGCCAAATAACGCCGTGGTCTGGGAGGATCATGTCTATTTCTAGTCCCTTTTCTTCTATGGTGGCCAAAAGCTTCTGTACCTGGGCAGAGAAAGGCAAGACAATGTTGGCGTAATATTTGGCCGCCTCTTGCATAAGTTCGCAGTAATCTACCTGGTCGTCAAAGAGCATACTGTTGGCATAGTGTTGGCCAAAGGCATCTTGGGAGATCAGGATCTTTTCCTGTGGCAGATAAGAGACCATACTATCAGGCCAGTGGATCATGCGTGTTTCTAAAAAGACCACTTCGCGCCGGCCGAGTTTGATCTTTTCGCCATTTTCTACCACGTGGAGGGGCCAATTTTTGGCCTGGGGAAAGTGGGCCTCTAAGGCCTTCTGGCCCATTTTAGAACAAAACACCTTCTGGGGCTTGACCCGTTCTATTACTTCGGGTAAGGCGCCGGTGTGGTCCATCTCTACGTGATTGACCACGATATAGTCTATTTTTTCTGGGTCTAGCACGCGCTGTAGATTATGAAACAACTGGCCAGCAAGGGGTTTCTTTACCGTGTCAAATAGGGTTATCTTATCGTCTAGCAAAAGATAAGCGTTATAAGTAGAACCTCTATTGGTAGAGTAGCCATGAAAGTCTCTGATGCCCCAGTCAATGGCCCCTACCCAATAAAGATCTTCTCTCACTTTTACAGGTGGCATGGTTCTTCCTCCCTAAGAATTTTTCCAAAAGCCGTGTAAGTTACAATAGGCCCGAGCCACAGCACCGTTGCCTTCCGCTTTAAATATGGCTTCAGGGGCCTCCCCTGGATGCAGAAACTGTATATAACTCTTGTCTCCCACCAAGAGCTCAATCCACTCTATATAGTGTTTTTCTTCCATGGGGTGAGGAGTACTGCCCACCTGGACTTTGTAGCCGTCGGCCAATTTCTCTATAACCGGCACGTGTTTTTCTTGGGCAGCATCGGTACTATTCTCTTTAAGGAGCTCCATAGGCTCTTGACAGCATACTAATTCTCCTTTACCGCTGTGCATAACCATAACTATGTTGCCGCATTTGTGGCATTTATAGACTTGTAACTTTTCCGTCATTTTTTTCTCCTTAGACTAGGTATTTGTTTTTTCCTGTTTTTTTTACCAAACTTCCACGTACAATTCGAAATAGGCCTTAGGGTGGGCACATGCTGGGCATTCTTCAGGGGCCTCGGTGCCTTCATGTACATAACCACAATTACGACACCGCCAGCGCACTTTCTCTTCTCTCTTAAAGACCCGGTCGGCCTCTAAGTTTGCGGCAAAGGCCTTGAAACGGGCTTCGTGGTATTTTTCGGCCACAGCTATAGATTCAAAGACCCCAGCAATTTGCTCAAAACCCTCTTCCCGGGCAATACGGGCAAATTCAGGATACATCTTTTCGTGTTCGTAGTTTTCTCCACTGGCGGCGGCCTTTAGGTTTTCCAGGGTGGAACCTATAACTCCAGCGGGGAAGGAAGCCTTAATCTCTACTTCTCCCCCTTCGAGAAATTTAAAGAGACGTTTGGCATGTTCCTTCTCTTGGTTGGCCGTCTCTTCAAAGATGGCGGCAATTTGGACGTAGCCTTCCTTTTTGGCCTTGGAAGCAAAATAAGAATAGCGATTTCGGGCCTGAGACTCTCCAGCAAAGGCCGTAAGTAGATTCTTCTCGGTTTGGGTTCCCTTAAGACTTTTCATAAGCATCCTCCTGTTTTTTAATTTTTCCCTCTCAAAGAGAGGATTTTATATCTTTTCGGGATTATTTTTGAATCAATTCTTTTTTAGAATTTTTCTAAATTCTATAGTCTTCTTAAATATTTGTCAAGAAAAAATATTTTTCTTTAGATGATATATGATGATCATATAAATTAATCGCCTGATCCAAGGAGGAAGATAAGAAAAAAATGCGAAATTTAGTGGTTCTGCTAACGGATTTTGGCCTCAAAGACCATTATGTTGGCGTAATGAAGGGCGTAATTTTGAGTATAGCCCCCCAAGCGTGTATTATTGATCTTAGCCACGAAATTTCCCCTCAGAATATCATGGAAGGGGCCTATGTTTTGGGCGTTTCTTACCGATATTTTCCGCGGGGCAGTATATTTGTAGGAGTAGTAGATCCTGGGGTGGGTACAAGCCGTCGGGGGATATGCGTGGAGGCGGGTGGTTATTTTTTTGTAGGACCAGACAACGGTCTTTTTACCTTGATCTATCAGAAGAACAGGTCTTATAGGGTCTTTTCTTTACAAGAGAGCCGTTTTTTTCGGTCCAAGGTCAGCAACACCTTTCATGGGCGTGATATTTTTGCCCCGGTGGCGGCCCACTTGGTACGCACTAGACAGCCGGACGAGTTTGGTCCGGAAGTGAGAGATCCCGTGATGCTTCCTTGGCTTTGGCCTAAGCATACTGACAAGGGTATAAGGGGCCGAATTATCTATGTAGATCGTTTTGGTAACCTCATTACTAATATCTGCGAGAAAGATTTAAAGGGGCGTCGAATAAAAGGGGTCTTGTTTAAAGACCATCTTTTGCCTTTTTGTAAGACTTATGCAGAACAACACAAAGGGGCTCCTGTCTGTCTCATAGGTAGTGATGGTTATTTGGAAATAGCCGTTTCTCAGGGCAGTGCTCTGGAAAGGTGGGGGAGGGAGGGCGAAGTCTATGTGCTTTGGGCGTGATCTTACCCGCGACAGTATAGGGGATTTGATTCTTTATCAGCCCCAGAGGGGTTATCGTTTTTCGTTAGATGCCGTTCTCTTGGCCGGTTTTGTAAGGCTACGTCCAGGGGACCGGGTACTTGAGCTTGGAGCAGGCTGTGGCGTTGTTTCTCTATTTTTGGCTAGACGCTTCCCCCAGGTCCGTTTCTGGACCTTGGAGATACAGGACCGGCTAACAAGATGTCTCTCCTTAAATATTCGGAAAAATAACTTAACCCAGAGAGTATTTGGGCTACAGGGCGATCTTTGCTATCTGCCTTTTAAAGAGGGTTGCTTCAGTATTGTGGTCACCAACCCTCCCTTTTATCCCTTAAATACCGGGCGTCTTTGTCCTGACGAAGAGGAACGATTAGCACGCCACGAGGTAAAGGCCTCCTTAGAGGATGTCTTAGCGGCCTCTAAAAAGGCCCTGAAGGAAAGGGGGCGATTTTATATCATATATCCGGCTTCTCAGTTAGTGCGTCTGATGGTAGAGGCCAGGAAACAGCGCCTCGAACCCAAAAGACTCCGGTTGGTTTACTCTTATCCCCAAGATCAAGGGCGGTTGGTACTTCTTGAAGCAATTAAAGGAGGGGGAGCAGAATTACAGGTCCTTCCGCCTCTTTTTATTTATGTTTCCCGTGGAGGGCCTTATGCTCCCGAGGTGGAAGCCCTTTTTTCTTCCAAAGGGTCAATCTAAGGCGTAAAAAGGCCTGACGTAGTTCGGGATCTTCAATTACCGAGACTTCTCTTTGGGCCTTTTCTTGCCAAGAAACAGGCACCGGGGTGTTCAGCCAATCTTTTGTTTGGGGAGCGGGAGAAGCAAAGCCCCTGGCAAGTACCCATCTTATGTGCTGAAAAAGGTCTTCTTGGGCCACCTGATTAAGGCGTTTAAGTAAGAGCCTTTCTTGGAATTTTAGCTGGGTCATCCATACCGAATCGCGCACCTCTATAATAAGTGTCCCTTTAGAAAAGGCCCGGGGTCTGGCTACTTGGGCCACGGCCGGGCCTACGATATCTCCCCATTGGCCAAGGACTTCGGCCGCTCGGAGCCGTTTTTTCCAACCAGAAAAGCTCCAAAGATTGGTTATAACTTCCCCTAAGGGCTTCATGCTACTTCGCGTTTAATTTCTTCTAGTTTTTGCTCTATGAGACGTCTAATCTCTAAGAGCCTTTCTTCTGTGCGGGCTTCAAAGCGCAAGACCAAAACAGGCTGAGTATTAGAGGCCCTTACCAGGCCCCAGCCGTCTTCAAAGATGACCCGGGCCCCATCGATATCAATTACCTGGAAGCCTTCTTGCTTGAGCCTTTCTGTAAGGAGCTCAACGATCTTGAATTTTTTTTCGTCAGGGCACTCTACGCGGATCTCCGGGGTAGATACAGTTTGGGGTAGATCAGCAAGCAGTTGAGACAGGGGAACGTCGGAGGCGGATACGATTTCAGCTAGCCTCAAGGAGGCATAGAGGGCATCGTCAAAACCAAAATAGCGATCCGCAAAAAAGATATGTCCACTCATTTCGCCGGCCAGGAGGGCCTTTTCGGCCTTCATTTTGTTTTTTATAAGGGAATGTCCAGTCTTCCACATAATGGGGCGCCCCCCTAGACGGGCAATCTCGTCATACATCACTTGGGAACACTTGACCTCCCCAATAATGGTGGCTCCAGGGTGTTTTTTAAGGATTTCCCGGGCAAATAGGATCATCAGTTGATCTCCCCATAATACCTGCCCTTTATCATCTACTACCCCTATACGATCTCCGTCACCATCGTAACCTACACCAAAATCGCCACCTTCCTCCACTACCTTGCGGCGCAAATCAGCAATATTTTTTTCTACCACCGGGTCGGGAAAATGGTGCGGAAAGGTCCCGTCTACTTCACAATAAAGAGAAATAACTTCACAGCCCTTGGCAGAAAAGGCCTTGGGGGCAGTAAGCGCAGTGACCCCGTTGCCACAGTCTAAAACCACTTTTAAGGGGCGGGAGAGGTGGATATTTTCTTGCAGAAATTTTAGATATGCAGGCAAGATATCCAGTGCCTCTTCGGTGCCCTGACCAGAGGCAAAGTCTTCTTTTTCTATAATTTGCCTTAGTTCCTGTATCTTTTCGCCGTAAATGGTCTCTTTACCCACACAAATTTTAAAACCATTGAATTCGGGAGGATTGTGTGAACCAGTTACCTGGATGCCACCGTGTACATCCTGTAGGTGAAAGAGGGAAAAATACATAACAGGGGTAGGAGTTACCCCAATATTGACAATATCTACCCCTGTAGAGAGGATTCCCCTTATAAGGGCTTCTTGGAGTTTGGGGCCTGAAAGACGGCCATCTCTGCCACATACAACCCGCCGGCCCCCGGTGCGTTTAACCATAGTGCCATAGGCCTTGCCTATGGCCTCCGCTACTTCCACAGTAAGGTCCTCGTCTACCTTGCCTCGGATGTCGTATTCTCGAAACATTAAGGGATTTACCTGCATACGTCACCTCCTTGGATACCTGTTCTCTAAGGTAGATTCTAAGATACTTAGCGTCAATTTGTTTTTTAGACTAAAGAATTATTTGAGGTCATGGATCAAGAGCTGGACATAGCGACGGCCTTGAAATTCGGTAAAATCTAAAGAGGCTGCCAGAGCTTTGATGTCTTGAGGTTGAGCCCCCAGGCCAAAGGCAATGGCCTCAAGTCCTAAGCCTTGTTGCCAAAGATAAAACTTGAGATGTTTTTCTTTTATGAGACGGGGCTGACGTACTTCAAAGCCCTTTAGGGCAAAAAGAGGTTCAGGAAACCCAGGGCCGAAGGGCCCTAGGCGGATAAAGCCTTCTAAAAATTGTGGTTCTAAAAGTTGATTTACATTTACCCAGGCGTCAATCTTAAGAGTGGGGCTGACCATTTCTCCCTTCAAACTCTGGCGTACAGCCTCTTCAAAAGCCTTACAAAAGTCTTCCTTTTGTTCAGGCCTAAGCTTTACCCCTGCGGCAGCAGGATGGCCTCCAAAACGGAGGAGATGAGGGGCACAGTGTTTTAAGCATGCGTATAAATTTACCTCGGGGATACTCCTGCCTGAACCGCGTAATAGATGGTCTTCTTCGGAAAGGAGGATAACAGGCAGGTAAAAGGCTTCCTGTAGTTTAGAAGCCACTATGCCAATGACCCCTAAGGGCCAATTTTTTCCGCTTAGTACCAGGCTAAACCTCTCCTTTTCTTTAGAAAGTAATTGTTGCGCTTCTTGCCAGGCTTCTTTAAAAATATGCTCTTCTATACGTTGGCGTTCTCCGTTTAAGCGGTTTAACTCCTCCGCCAGACTTTGGGCTTGAGTATGGTCTGTAGTGGTCAGTAAACGAAAGGCAAGTTGGGCTTCACGTAAACGACCAGCCGCGTTTATCCGTGGTGCAAGACGATAAATAACCTCTGTGACCCCCACGCTTTGTTCTTCTAGGCCCGCCACCCTTTTTAAGGCACATATTCCTGGCCGCTTACTTTGACTAAGTTCCTGTAAACCGAACCAGGCAATAAGGCGATTTTCTCCCACCAGGGGCACGATGTCTGCTATGGTCCCCAAGGCCACTAGATCTAGATACCGTTTTAAATTGGGTATAGGTCTAGAAGAAAAAAAACCCTTTTGGTATAAGGCCTGTCGCAGGGCACGTATTAGACAAAAGGCCACTCCTACTCCAGCAAGATCCTTATAAGGATATCTGTTGGAAGGTACTTGGGGGTTGATTACGGCCAAGGCTTCAGGCAATCGTAAGGGGACCTGGTGGTGGTCGGTTATTATTACGTCTATCCCCAATCTTTGGGCTTCTTCACAGGCCTCATGGCCCGTAATACCACAGTCTACGGTGATTAGGAGGCTGACCCCCTTTTCTTTTAAGGGCGGCAATAGGTGACTGTGAAATCCGTAGCCGTCTCTTTCCCGATGGGGAAAAACTATTTCTGGCTCAAGACCAATTTCTTTCAAAAATAAGTAGAGGATAGCTGTGCCAGTTACACCGTCCACATCGTAATCTCCATAGAGGGCCAACTTTTCCTTTTGGTAAAGGGCCCTTAGGAGCCTTTCTACAGCAAGATCCATGGCTGGTAAGAGAAAGGGGTCGGCAAAGTGACGTAAAGAAGGATTGAGATGATGATAGGCCAACTCGGGGTCTTTAATGCCTCGAGCCACAAGGATGTGGGCTAGTAGGGGAGAGATATTTAAACTACGGTTTAGATATTTAATGGCCTCTAAATTAGGCTTTACTATTTGCCATTTGGGTACTTTACGCATCTTAGACTTGAGGGTAAAAAGCTCTATTTGAGGTGTCAAGTATGGAGGGAATTGTACTCAAGGCAAATATAAATCCCCAGAAAGTTTATTTCGTCAAGTTTGTCTTAGAAGCTATACCTCATATAGCCTGGCTTTCAGTTCCTATGAAAGGGATAATTTTATTGCATACTAGCGTAGAAAATAAAGAAGAAGTTATTAAGATTATAGAATCTATTCGCCAAGAGATTGAGTTTCAGGGCTGGATTGAGTCTTAGATCCAGCTGAAGGGAAAATAATTTCAAAAACGGCCCCTGGGTCATTATCCAATACTCTTATACGTCCCTGATATTTAGTAATAATGCGATATACAATATTTAGACCTAATCCAGTACCTTCTCCAGGCTCTTTAGTAGTAAAAAATGGGTCAAAAATGCTGTTACGAATCTCTTTTGGTATGCCAGGTCCTGTATCTTTTACGATGATTTTTATATGGTTATTTTGTTTTTCTCCAATAATAAATATTTTACCTTTGCCCTTCATGGCTTGAGCCGCATTTATAAAAAGATTTACAAAAATTTGTTGTATTTCTGATTTTTTGCCCATGATTATTAACTTTCCATTTTGGAATTTTTTAATAAATTCTATGTTTATAGAAACTTTTTTTGATAATCTTACCGTTTCTATTGCTGCATCAATGCTTTCTATGATATTTATATATTCTTGTTTCTTTTCTTTTTTGGAATATTCTGATAATGATTTTACAATTTGTTTTATATCTTCCGTATGTTCTTTTATTTTTATTAATTTTTCTCTAGTTTTAGGGTCTTTTGTTTTGTATAATAAAATTTCACAAAATCCACTTATTACTTGTAATGGATTATTAATCTCGTGTGCAATTCCTGCAGCTATTATCCCTAACCCTGCTAGTTTTTCCGCTTGTATTAGTTGATCTTGACTCTCTTTTAATTGCTTTATTGTGTTTTTTAATGCTATATTTTTTTGTTCTAATTCATCTATGTATCCTTGTATTTCTTTACGTACTTCTTCTTCTTTATGCTTGAGCGCCATTACCATATGATTAAATGACTCAGCTAATTCTTTTACTTCTTTTGTCCCTCCATAGAGAAATTCTTTATCTAATTCTTCTAATTGTCCGAACGATATTTTTTTGATTTGTTTGGAAATAATTTTTAGAGGCAATATCGTTTTTCGTATCATGATTAAAGCAATAGTGCTAGCAATAGTTGTGGCAATTATGCTGATAATTAATGCAATATATGCAGTATTGTATAGCGCCCCTTCTAGTTTGTTTCTGGATATAATAAATATTATTTTGCAAGTCAGGGTTCTTGTTCTGTAGGTAAATTCGTTTTTTAGAATACTTCTCTCTAAAGAAAATCTATTTGGTATCTTTATTTTTAGACACTCTTTGTAGATTAGGTATTCTTTTGATATTTCAGTAAGTTTTTTTTCTTCAGTATTTGATATGATTTTTATAGGTATGTCTAGTTTTTTTGTACTAATTATCCAATTTCTCTCTGGACATATCAAAATAATATTTTCAATATTTGCTACATCTATATATTTTTTAAATATCTGTTTTATATTTTGTTTTCTTCTTAGAGCTAGTCCATATATTATGTCCTCTTTTAAGGTGTTAAATATCTCTTTAATGGTTGTTTCTTCCATTTTTAACATAAAAGATCTACTAAAATAAAAATAGATTGCTGTGGTTATAATGAATGTGCTAAATATAGTTATCGTTGTTATTATTAATACAATATGTATTAATGATTTGTTTTTCATTTATCTTATTATAACCTCTTTTTGGGTTTCTTTTGGTATTTTGATTCCCCAAAAATCAATTAAATTCTTATTTAGAATTATTTTAAACTTTTGTGTAAATTCTATTTTGCATTTATGTAATATTGTGCAATCGTAGAATATTTTGGCTGCCTCTTTACAGTATTCGTTGTTGTCTATTTTAAAACTTCCAAAAGCTCCGGCATTTAATAAGATTGTTGAAAATGACCATACAGGAATACCCAATTTTATTCCACTTAATAATGTCCTTTTAATGGTAATAGGGGTATAAATATCTTGATCTGGTATCATCCAAATTATTCCGTTTTCTTGGAGGGCAGTTTTTAAACAATTATTGTAATGTTCTAAATCTGTTTTGTATATATTTATAAATTTCCCTCTACGTCTTCCCAATTTATATATATATTGAGCCAGTTTTAGACTTTTTTCTGAGCAAATAATAGCAATATTTTTAATGTTTGGAAAAATATTCGTCATAATTTTTAGTTGCATTTCTGGTGATGGATAATAAAATATACCACTTATGTTTTGTTTTTTTTCTTCTTCTGTAACTTTTGCGTAAATATTAGGATCTATTACCAAGAAAAAGAACAAACTATTATATTCTTTTGATATATATTTTTGGGTATTTTTGCTGCCTATTGTAATGATATCTATTTTTTGGTCTTCTGTAATTTCATTTTTTATTATAAAATTAAAATTATGCAATTTTTGTGTTTGCTTTTTAAAGCTATTAAATAGAACTATATATTCCTTTTCTTTGGGCATAATTACCCAGATTTTATTGCCAATTCCTGTCGCTAAAATAGGTTTGCTTAAAAAAAGCATTAACAAAAGAATTGATAAAATTAATGTACTCTTTCTTTTACCATTCATATTTTAATTTTATAAAAAATCTTCGTTTGATAGTTTCCCCTAAGGGAGTTTCCTTTTCTTTTTGATTCAATAAATTGTATACACTAAAACTAAGAGAAAAATTTTTGTTTATGTTCCACGTGTACCCTGTGTTTAAATAGAATATATCTCCCATTTTTATGTTATTTTCTTCTCTTTTGGTAATTATTTTTGTCCCGATATAAAAAGAATAGTTTTTCCTCTTTTTGAGAATTATAGCTGAGAAATTGTGTTTTGGATATCGTTTAATATATTGGTTACTTGTTTTGTCTTTTACTGTCAAATATTCATATGCTATATGTAGATTGGTGTTTGCTGTGATATTAATTTTTGTGTCTATGTCAAACCCTTCTATTTTTTCTCTTTTATAGTCGCTTATCATGTTTATGTACGTTGCCCCTGGTTGGTATTTATATATAGTTGTAAAATAAGGGATATTTTTAATGTCGTAGGTAAACCAGCTAATTAAAAAGTTTATTTTATTTAGTTCGTATTTTAACGATAATTCGTGAGAGTTTTGAGAAATATATTTAACTTTTTCGCTTTTAGCTGTAAGAAATATATTTGGATATATCTCCATATTATTTATATCTATATTAGTGAATAATATTATTGGGTCTCCAAACGATTTTGTGTAGCTATATCTCATTGATATATTTTTTTTAGGTCTAGCTATTATTGATAATCTTGGTGATATTATGAATCCACTAATAGGGTGATAGTTTAACCTAGTCCCCAATAATAATCCTATCTTTTTATCTATATTTATGTAATCTTCGGCAAATATGGTAGACTTTATTTGATTTACATCTCTTAAAAATTTCCCTTCTGCATGTAGGTATGTGGCTTCAAACCCACTATTTATGCGTTGTCTTTTTATATAGCTAAACTTGTTAAATTGTAATCTGTAGGTGCTCTGGCTATATCTTCCAGAAAGGCTTGGAAAATTGTCTGCTATTAAGTCTCCCCCTGTAAAATCTCCCGCCACTCTTAAGTGCCATGATGATCCTTCAATACTGGCTTTTAGATAGCTATAATAGAGATCTTCTCCTTTTACTATAAGTAGCTGGTTTAAAAAGTAATCGTTGTATATATCGTCGGCGTCTCCTGTATAGTAGCCTCCCATTATTCGGAAGGTATAATCTTTTTGGGTGCGTGAAACGTCTAAGTGGACAGCCTGCTTTTCTAGGCTTCGTTGTCCGTCACTAAATCCGTCTATAGCTTGTTTTGATAGGTTGATGTGTAAATGCCAGTCTTTTAGGTGTTTCGTGTAAAAAGCGGTTTCGCGATTATAATCCTGACTGCCTAAGGCCCCTTGTATACCTGTTCCGTGTAACTCTTCTGGTGGTTTGGTAACTATATTGATGGCTCCTGTAAGGGCGTAGGTACCGAAATAAACCGAGGCCGGGCTCCTTATTACTTCTATTCGTTCTACTTGTTCAGGAAATATCAACATAAAAGGCCAGACAGGGATGCCTAAAAGTTCTATATTTATGGGATAACCATCGATGAGGACCAATATAGGAGAAAAAGGTCCCACCCCTCCGTGTAGATAAATATTGGCATACCCAGCCGAGGAATGAGCTACAAATATACCAGGTAAGTAATTAAGGGCCGCATAAAGTTCTTCTGGAGAGATAATTTCTATTTCTTGTGAGGATAAACTAGATAAGACTCCTGGCTCCAAGGAAAACAGGGCCTCATGTCGTGCAGCAGAGGTAGCGGAAAGTATGGTTTGTGAATCGAAAAAAAAGTCGTTTTCTTGAGCAAGGGCACTACTTGAAGAAAAAATATGTATAATAAAAAAAAGGGATAATAGAAGAGTAAATTTTAGAAATATTTTATCAAGTGGATCGTACTCTCCGTACATAATCTCCCCCTGATTTTAAGACGCCCTTTTTAGAAGTGTTGTTGAATACAATTTTTCTGCTGTATCTTAAAAGAGACTTTTTCATAGATCTGTATTGGGAATTGGTTTGCCTTTTTAAAAACCAAAAATCGAAAAAGACTCCTTTTGTCTTATATGTCCGATTCCATCTTTATTTTGCCCAAATATAAAGTTCTTTTACAAGAGAATAATTTTTTCTCCTTTCTTTTCGCTTTCTCTAATTTTATCTTGGTAATCATTTATCCTTTCTAGGATATCAGGTGGACGAGAGGAGGGAATCCCCCTTTTTTGGAGGGAGCATGAACAAACCAAAACCTTTCCACCATCCAAAATAAACTGATGAAGATGTTTAAAGAGCTCTGGTTCACACTTAATACAGGTGTTAACGGCTTCTTCACCTATTAATAGGGTAGTTTCTTCTTTTTTTTGCCATTTTTGGGCCTTTTTTAAGGCTTTAAGCCACTTCTTTTCGTCTTTTAAGACAATTAAGGCCATTTAGAGCCCTCTTAAGCTCTGAAATTCATATGTAGTAATCCAGATCTTTTTTATCTTACCTTTATAAAGATTTTTTAACTCTAAATCTAGCACTTCTTTTACAATACGTGGCCCTTCTGAAGAAATCAAATCTCTGTAGGATATCCGTTGTATGGTGTCTGATATTATAGATTCGAGCCGGGCCTTTTGGGGCCTGTAATTTTGGGCCGTCTCCTTGGATGCAAAATCAAGCACCAGGGAAAGTCTCAAATAAGTACCTTTGGGTGCATCTTTGGGGGTAACCAATATGTCTGTAAGGAGAAGCTGATTGTCTCTTAGGGAAGAGACTAAAAGTGATGGTTTGCGTATAGGCTTTTCTTTAAAGGGTAAACTCCGAAGCATAGAAGGTATTTTTTGGGTTTTAGGAGTTCCTTTTAAGGGGAAATTGTAACGGTTATATAATTTTATACCTATTATTACCAAAATAATACCTATAAAGATGATTACTAAAGCGACAAGCCAACCTCTATTCATGGCTAAAGTTTCTCCAAGCCCATTGGGCGTATTTAGCAATAGCCTGCTGGCGTAGCAGATGATCAGCCAAAACCAATCTTACCATTGCCTGGCATACCGGTACTATACGAGGGATGGCCGAAGCATCATGGCGTCCGCCAACGGTTATTTTGGCTTTCTGGCCTGAGACATCGATGGTGTCCTGTTCTTTGGCAATACTAGGGATTGGTTTTACCGCCACACGGCAAATTATGTCGTCTCCGTTGGATATACCAGCAAGGATCCCTCCGGCGTTATTGCTCCTAAAACCTTTGGGGGTTAAGGGGTCATTATGTTCCGACCCAAGCATGGCAGCCGCTTTAAAACCAGCACCGATTTCCACCCCTTTAATAGCCCCTATACTCATTAGGGCCTTGGCCAAGTCAGCATCAAGCTTATCGAAAACAGGTTCCCCCAGACCGGCTGGGACCCCTTGGGCCAGTATTTC
>Ga0256840_1000725_pt1 | contig 32985 bp, 23 predicted proteins | sample 355202metaG_FD_185969 | JGI IMG/M metagenome (GOLD analysis project Ga0256840, IMG submission 185969) | Hydrothermal vent microbial communities from Mid Atlantic Ridge, Atlantic Ocean - 355-202 | ecosystem: Environmental > Aquatic > Marine > Hydrothermal vents | place: Atlantic Ocean: Mid...
ACAAAGGTTAAATCAATCATTGATTATCTATTTTTTAGTTACCTCTCAAACACGTTTAGTGAAGAAAGAAAATTAGAAAATACAGACAATCCTCGCACCTGTTGCGAGGTCTCCTTACTTATGGTTTTCCCTGCCAATAAACGAAAACTAGGAAGTGTTCTGTGAGGGCACAAACCACGGAGAAATAAGAAAAAATACCTTTAAATTCCACTAAGTTAACGACTATGGTGGAGACGCAGATCTTGGAGTTTAAACACCCGACTTACTTACCCCTCAAACCACCCCAAAACTTCCTGTGCCAATAAATTCTGATCATTCACATGGTAAAATTCATTGTTGGACGAGTCGTAGGTATAGTTTTCTTTTAGTGTTTTGATATTTTCTACAATATAGTTAATGGCATCTAGCACTAGGTTTAATTCATTATTGGTCATGGTAGGATGCAGTGATAGTCGCACCCACCCTGGTTTTTCGGTGAGGTTTCCTTCATCGATGCAGTCGGTCATGTGTTTGGAATAGTCCTGATCTACGTGCAACAGGTAATGCCCATAAGTGCCCGCACATGAACAGCCACCCCTCACTTGTACACCATACCTATCATTCAGTAATTTTACGATTAGATTGAAGTGAATGTCATCAATATAAAAAGAAATAACGCCCAGACGGTTTTTTACATCACCAGCTAGAATATTGATGCCTTTCACCTTATTTAATTTTTCGAAGGCAATGGCTAATAACTCTTCCTCTCTTTGGCGCATATTCTCTACCCCCATTTGCTCCTTGAGTTTGATTGAAAAAGCAGTTCGGATGGCTTGCAGAAAACCAGGTGTGCCGCCATCTTCTCTTATTTCTATGTCATCGAAGTAGCTTCTTCCTCCCCATGGGTTTGTCCATAGGACGGTACCGCCCCCTGGATGATCGGGAATTTTATTGTTATATAATGCCTTATTAAAAATTAGTACGCCTGAACTCCCAGGACCACCTAAAAATTTGTGCGGAGAAAAGAAAATGGCATCGAGGTGTTCTCCTTCATTTTCAGGATGCATGTCCATGTCATCGTACGGTGCAGAAGCCGCAAAATCCACAAAACAATAGCCGCTGTGTTCATGCATAATTTTTGCCAATTGATGATAGGGAACTCTGATGCCTGTAGCATTGGAGCAAGCGGTAAAGCTCCCAATTTTTACTTTTCGATCCTTGTACTTTTCTAATTCACTAGCAAGCGATTCAACATCTACGAGTAAATTTTGAGTAGGCGCAAGAATCACTACATCTGCAACCGATTCTAGCCAAGCGGTATGATTGGAATGGTGTTCCATATGTGTCAAGAAAATGACTGGCTTTTCATTTTCTGGAATTACACACCACTTCTGTAATTGTTCAGGAATTCGTAATCCTAATATTCTGTACAGTTTTGCTAGCGCACCTGTCATCCCTGAGCCTACGGTGATAATGGCATCTTGGTCATTTGCGTTCACATGTTTTTTGATGATTTTATGTGCCTGATGATAGGCAAGGGTCATCGCTTTTCCTGTATCGCTCGCTTCAGAATGAGTATTAGCAACCATTGGTCCTAGCACGTTGCAGATTTTATCTTCGATGGGTCTGTATAAGCGTCCTGAAGCAACCCAATCGGCATAAATCAAGGATTTTTCTCCGTAGGGAGTAGTAATATTATGTTTATGACCAATGGTGCTTTCTCTGAATTGTTGAAAATAATTTTCTAGGGACATTAATTTTAACTTTTGGGTGTTGTTATTATTTGATTATTGCCATTCAAATTTAGGCAAAAAATATATAGTATAAAACCGAAATTATTCCGTAAACCTTAATAGAAGAAGACGTTATTTGTTAAATTTGTGGCTGAAATAGGTGAATAATATTATTGGTCTGTGAAGACACAGACCAGAGAGTAGTACTTTTCTTACCAATAAAAAGTAATATGAAGTTTTTTAGAATATTTTTGTTTTCGATGCCATTAGCTTTGATACTGATGGTCATATTTGGCGTGGTAATAGCGTGGGCGACATTTATCGAAAATGATTTTGGCACACCAGTAGCACAGGCCGTTATATTTAAAACCACTTGGTTTGAGGCGTTGCTGGCCATGATGATGATTAATATGATTGGTGTTATTGTCAGGTATAAAATGTATCAAAAGAGTAAGTGGAGTGCTTTGCTCTTGCACTTGGCATTTATCGTAATAATCATTGGTGCAGCAATAACGCGCTACATAGGTTATGAAGGGGCGATGCAAATTAGGGAAGGAGAAACCTCTAATAAAATATTATCTAATCAGGTTTATGTTAGGGTCAACCTAGAAGAGGGGGCGAATAAAGAGGCATATGAGAAGGCGGTGCAATTCACCAAATTGTCACGAGTCAATTTTAGTAAGTCCTTTGATTTTTCAGGTCAGGAAATTACTATGAAGATGACAAAGTTCTTATCCAATGCTGGAGAGGTGATGGTGGATGATGAGCAGAATGGAAAGCCTATCTTAGCGCTAGTGGTTTCGGAAGGTGGGAGAGCGGATTATTATTTGGAAGATGGGGGAATTCAGAAATTATCAAAGACTGCCATTACTTTTAACAATCAGGTTAGCACGGATCATATTCAAATCATTACTAGAAATGACAGTTTGCTTATTAAGTCTCCAATTCAGATGGTGGCAATGAGCATGGCGACAAGTGAACAAGACACGTTACTCGAAAATATTTTCACGCCTTTCAAACAAAGGCATCTATATACGATTGGAGGGGTGAATGTAGTGCTGAGAGATTATGTGAAAAAAGGACGGATGCAATGGGTAGCAAGACCAGATGATGCCACTCCTAAATCTTCCGACGCCGTGGTGATGGAAGTATCCAATGGCAAAGAAATGAAAGAAGTGACATTGGTAGGCGCACAGGGTTATCCTGAAAGTTTTGAGAAAATTATGATTGGAGATACAGAAATGACCATGTCATACGGTTCTAAATATATTGAATTGCCATTTTCTATTGAGCTTTTAGATTTTGATTTAGAAAGGTATCCCGGTTCTGAAAGCCCTGCCTCCTTTGCAAGTGAGGTGATGCTGAGAGATGAAAGAGCGGGAGTTGAAATGCCCTATAGAATATTTATGAATAATATTTTGGATTATGATGGCTATCGTTTCTTTCAATCATCCTATTCTCCTGATGAAAAGGGAACGGTATTGTCTGTAAATCACGATTACTGGGGAACTCTGGTTACATACATTGGTTATTTTTTATTGTTTGCCGCATTGCTGATGGTGACCTTTGTGAAGAACACGAGATTTAGGCAGCTGTCACAAATGATTGATGAGATTCATAAAAAAAGGAAATCTGGCATCGCAATAGCTTTGATATTGATGTTTACAGTTTCGTCGCAAGCGTTTTCAGCTGATACTGACCCACCAACACCTGTAGATAAGGAGCATGCCGCTAAATTTGGAATGTTAGTGACACAGAACAAGGGTGGTCGCTTGATGCCTGTCAATACTTTTGCAGATCAAATACTAAAGAAGGTGTTAAAGAAAAGTACCTATGGAGGGCTTGATGCCAATCAGATTTTTCTCGGAATGATTTCTGAGCCGCAGTACTGGCAAAATGCTAAATTAATTAAAATCGGGAGCTTTGAAACCATCCAAAAAATATTGGGAGTTGAAGGCGAGTATGCTTCGTATTTAGATTTCTTTGATGAAAGAGGGCAATACAAATTAAAGAAAAACATAGAAGAAGCTTATGCGAAAAGCCCAGCCAAACGTACCAAGCTAGAAAAAGAAGGGTATATGAAAATTGATGAGCGGGTGAACATATGCTATATGACCTTCCATGGTCAGTTTTTGAACTTCTTTCCGATACCGAATGATGCTACCAATAAATGGGTGTCACCTGTTAATAGTTTAGAAAAATTTTCAAAGGAAGACTCTCTGTTTGTCGCAGGCGTTATTCCTTTCTACTTTGATTATTTACGAAAAGCAAATGTTTCTGGTGATTATGAGGAAGCGGACAAAGTGGTAGATGCCATCAGTAAGTTTCAGAATAAATATGGCAGTGAGGTTATGCCTTCGGCAAAGAAGATAAAATTTGAAATGATGTATAACAAGGTAAATATCTTTGTGAAGCTGATTTTGTATCATATGCTTTTCGGATTTTTGTTATTGATTTTAGTGTTTATGGAGATTTTGCTTCCTAAATTAAAGTTGAAGCTGCCTATAAAAATTTTATCAGGGTTTATTTTTATTGGATTTCTACTACACACCGCTGGGCTAATTATTAGGTGGTATATTTCTGGGCACGAACCATGGAGTGATAGCTATGAGTCCATGATTTATATCGCTTGGGCAACATTGCTAGCAGGGTTGATTTTTTATAAAAAATCTCCGATGACGGTCGCTGCCACCGCACTTTTTACAGGGCTTATTTTAGGAGTTGCTTTCTTAACTTCTATGGATCCTACCATCACTAACTTAGTGCCTGTCCTGAACTCGTACTGGTTGACAGTACATACGGCGATTATTGTAGCAGGTTATGGCCCGTTCGGTCTAGGAGCATTATTAGGATTTTTTAATTTGGTATTGATGATTTTTAAGAATAAGAAAAATCGTGAGCGAGTTGAATTATCAATTATGGAGTCTACTTATATTATTGAAATGGCGCTAATTGTTGGCTTGGTATTATTTACGATTGGTAATTTTCTGGGAGGTATTTGGGCAAACGAATCATGGGGAAGGTACTGGGGATGGGATCCAAAAGAGACATGGGCAATGGTAACAATTGTGGTGTATTCTGTGATTATACATTTTAGATTTATACCAAAATTGAGTGGTACTTTTGCTTTGAACTTGGCTACGCTGATTGCATATGCTTCTCCGTTGATGACTTACTTTGGTGTGAATTATTATTTATCGGGCTTGCATTCTTATGCGGCAGGTGATCCTGCTCCCATTCCTAATTCTGTTTATTATGCCATGGCGACTATTGCCTTTGTGGGTATATTGGCTTATATCAATCAAAGTAAGTTTAAAAAATACAGCAATAGTATTTAAGTATTTGACAGAAACTCCGTAGGAGTGAAATGTTTGTAGCAAAATTAAGAACAAAATAGAGTGTAGTAGGTGCGACATGGAAGTTATCCCCTGTAAGAAAAACGCAAATAAGAGATATTTTTTACGAGTAATTTAAAGTAGTATTGTATTCTATTGAGCAAATACACCACCACAATGAGCAATACTTTGATAAAAAAGAAAGGATTTGGCACATTGCCTGTCTTTCTAACCACGATTTCTACCATACTTGGAGCGATACTATTTTTAAGATTTGGCTATGCTGTTGGGCATGTTGGCTTTTGGGGAGCAATTGGTATTATAGTCATAGGTCATATTGTAACTATTTCGACTGCCATGGCAGTATCTGAAATTGCAACGAATCAAAAAGTAGAGGGGGGAGGCGCCTATTTTATTATTTCAAGGTCATTTGGATTAAACATAGGTGCAGCCATCGGCGTGGCACTTTTTTTGGCACAAGCAGTCAGTGTGGCGTTTTATGTCATTGCTTTCGCTGAGGCTTTTAGTCCTGTATTGGACTGGCTTCGTACCAAAGGGATAGCCATTAATGATTTACGGTTTATAAGTATTCCTGCCATGTGTTTGCTTACTTGGTTGATTCTAAAAAAAGGAGCAGACTTAGGGATGAAAGCGCTATACTTTGTCTGTGGTATATTGTTTATTGCCATTGTATTATTCTTTCTTGGAGACTCTGGTTATGAAGCGCCTGCACAAAGGATATCTCAAAAAATACTTAACCCTGATTCATTTTTCTATGTATTTACTATTATTTTCCCAGCTTTTACGGGTATAGCAGCTGGACTAGGCTTGTCAGGTGATTTAGAAGATCCTAAAAAATCCATTCCTTTAGGGACGTTGAGTGCCACTATTTTTGGGATGATTGTGTATGTTTTTATTACCTTTCATCTTACGTATTCTGCTAGTCCTGAGGAGTTAGCGAATGATCAATTCATCATGTCCAAAATAGCCTTGTGGGGACCAGCGATTCCAATTGGTTTGGCAGCGGCAACAATATCCTCTGCTTTAGGCTCTATCATGATAGCTCCTCGGACTTTGCAAGCGCTCGGCGGTGATAAAATATTTCCTTCTTCGTTTATGAATAGGTGGACATCCAAAGAAAACAAGAAGAGTAATGAACCCATCAATGCGACATTAGTTACTTGTGTAATAGCTTTTGTATTTATTGCCATGGGTGATGTGAACTTTGTGGCAGAGATTATTTCCATGTTTTTTATGGTAACATATGGCGCCATTTGTTTGGTTTCATTTCTGGAGCATTTTGCAGCAGACCCTGCCTACCGCCCGACATTCAAATCAAAATGGTATTTGTCGCTTATTGGTGCAATTGCCTGTTTTTGGTTGATATTCAAAATGAATTTTACGTATGCTGTCTTGAGCTTGAGTATCATGGGATTTATCTACTTCATTGTGACATATTTTAACAATGAGAAAAAAGCATTGTCTAAAATCTTTCAAGGTGTAATTTTCCAACTGAGTAGAAATTTGCAATTGTTCCTTCAAAAATCTAATACAGATGTAGAGGAAAATGATTGGCGGCCAGCAGTAGTTTGTATTTCCAAGAATTATTTTGAGCGGTTGGACGCATTTGATTTGTTAAGATGGATTTCTTCAAAGTATGGTTTTGGTACCTATATTCATCAAATTGACGGCTATTTATCAAAAGAGACTGGGGACAGGTCTAAAGAAATGGTTACTGATTTGATTAACGTTACCAAGAATACCAAGAGCAAGATATTCTTTGGAACGGTGGTGAGCCCATCTACAACCACGGCCATTGCACAAGTGATGCAACTGCCGGGGATAACTGGAAAACCGAACAATACCATGTTATTTGAGTATTCTCGTCAAGAGGAAAATAGTGCCTCTCTTCATGATTTTGTGTCAAATTTTGGCTTAATGAAATCAATGAAATTCGACCTATTCTTGCTGTCAGTTTCTCAAAGAAGTTTTGCGTTTAAAAAGACGATTGATATATGGTTGACATCAGGAGATTATGAAAATGCCAACCTGATGATTCTTACTGCCTTTATTATTTTGGGCGATTCTGATTGGAAAAAGGGTGAAATTAAATTACACATCATATCTGAGAAGACTTCTATTAGGGAGCAACGGCTAGAGCTTGTCGAGAAAATCAAAGAGGGAAGGCTACCAATTTCTATTAATAACATTGAGATTATTCAGAAAGAAGAAACAAAAAGCAACAAAGACCTTATTTGTGCGCATTCTGGTCGTGCTGATTTAACCATCATAGGGTTTAGACAAGAAGCACTTAAGAATCAAGGAAAAGAGATTTTTGCTGGTTATGACAAATTAGGAAATATTCTATTTGTGAACAGTACGTCTGAGATAGAAATTAAGTAAAAATTTAGGTTAGATTTATCTGCGAGAATCAGCGTAATCTGCGGGGAATTTTATTACTCAAAAAACTCATAGGCATCAATGATATCTAAATAAACACCGTCAAAACCTGCATCTACAATCTTTTTTAGGTAGGAACTATCGTTTCCAAAGATAATGTCTTGCCATGCCTTTTCCCAATACTTAACTTTGAAATTTCCTGGCCAATCTGGATTCACAGTGGACATCCAAGAGGGTGGGTTATTCTTCCATTCACTGTTCCAGTAATAGCGGTAGTCTTCTGCCTCCCCGATACTCATATAGGAAATCACAAGTCGTCTTCCACCATTGGCTTTTACTTTTAATGATGCTATTTCTTCGGTGCTATATTCCTGTTCTTCATTAAAAAAATAGTCGATGAGTACCAAATCATAATTCGTAGTCTTTATTGCTTCAAGAAACGCAGTCTTGGTATTGTATGCAGAAGGACTTATGATGTATAAAAAATTTTTAACTTCAGAAAGTTGCATGATGTCTGAAGAGTTTTCATTGTTAGGTATGCTAGGAAACCCTGGGATATTGTCAAGTTCTCGGTGATCTGCTGCAAATGAAATGTATCCTTTTGATCCATTTTGCACATATGAGTCTTCCATTTTGGAAATAGTGCTACAGTAGTCGGTAACTAGAATCTGTATATTGTTTTCTTTGGCTTTGTCTAGGTACTGCGCAATAAAACTATTGTCACTGGAAGCGGTTGCTTCATCGTCATTGTCGTAACCGTAAAATAAATCCTCTTGCCCCATCCCATTTATGGCATTGAGGTAGTCTTGATTAATAGTACTAATGTCATCTTGATCATTTACAACCAGTGTCTGTCCGTTTTGAGGAATGATTGAAAAATTAGGATTGATGTTTTTGGAGTAGCTACTAATTCCTTGCACAAAATTTCGCATGTCTTGTCGAAAATCTCTTGATTCGGGTGGTTGAAGACAACAATCCAGTTCCTCTTTACACGAAGAAAAGCCAATTAGAATAATTAAGACAAGAAATATATTTTTCATATAGCAGTTTTGTTTCTTACAAATTAACGAACATTATGTTTAAATATTTTCTCTAGCTAATGATTGATTGGACATGGTAAGGTTTTGGGTCAAAATTCTTATATTGCATGGTAGATATATGGCATATATAAGAGGGGTACATACTGCACTACTAAAGTAGTAAATAATTAAAGCTAAATAAAATGAAAATAAAATTTTGCGGAGCAGCACAGACAGTCACAGGAAGCAGTCATTTAATTACCCTTGATGATGGGTATAAAATTCTATTGGATTGCGGGCTTTATCAAGGTCATGAAGCAAAACTAGTAGATTACAATAGAAAGTGGTTTTTCGAACCCAACGAAATAGACTGTGTTGTGTTGTCACATGCACATATTGATCATTCAGGTAGAATACCAAAGCTTGTGAAGGATGGATATGAGGGGGAAATTATATGTACCAGTGCGACTAGAGATTTAGCAGCAATTATGCTTTTGGATTCTGCTTTTATTCAGGAGAAAGATGCGGAGTACAAAAATAAAAGAAGGGCTAGAAAAGGGAAAAAGTCTATTGAGCCACTGTATGTGCACGAAGACGCCAAGGAAGCAATTAATAATTTTGTTGGAATAGGGTATGGTAGGTGGTATAAAATTAACGACAAAGTGTCGGTGCTATTCAGAGATGCGGGGCATATCTTAGGCAGTGCTAATGTGACATTGAAAATTAAGGTGGATAAGCAGCATGAAAAATTCATTGGATTCACAGGAGATATTGGCAGACCGGATCGTCCAATTTTGCGTGACCCACAATCTATGGTTCCTGTAGATTATATGATTTGCGAGTCGACTTATGGAGGAAAGGCACATGGTGGAAGACCAGATAATGAAGAGGATTTTTTGAAAATAATCAACGAAACCTGTGTGAAAAACAAAGGAAAGCTTTTGATTCCTGCTTTCAGTGTAGGGCGTACGCAAGAGCTAGTATATATGATGGATAAAATGGCAACAGCTGGTAAGCTGCCAAAAATTCCTGTATATGTGGACAGTCCATTGGCGGTTAATGCTACTGAAATTTTTGTAATGCATCCCGAATGTTATGACGATAATTTATTGGCGTATATGACCACCGACCCAAATCCTTTTGGGTTTAATTCGCTTACCTATATTCGAGATGTGGAGAAGTCTAAGAAATTAAACGAATCAAAAGAGCCGTGCGTGATTATTAGTGCTTCTGGTATGATGTCAGCAGGTCGAATTAAGCACCATATTTATAATAATATGGAGAATCCTAAGAATACTATTTTGGTCGTTGGATTTTGTGCGCGGGGTACTTTGGGTGAAAGAATTCGAAATAAACCTAAATCTGTTCGAATTTTTGGCGAAGAAAAGCAGCTTAAAGCACAAGTGAAAATTATGGACTCGTTCAGTGCACATGGCGATCAGCAGGAAATGCTGGATTTTCTAAGTTCGCAGGATAAGAACAAGCTAAAGAAAGTATTCTTAGTGCACGGAGAAATTAGCCGTCAAGAAAAATTTAAAGCAGGGCTGAAAGAAGATGGGTTTAGGAATGTTGTTATTCCTAGTTTGGGCGAGGAAGTAGAGATATAATGGTTAGCCCAAAATCCGTTTGCTAGCTTTTTCTTTGATAATTTCACCAACAGGTCTGTTTTCTATTTTACTTTCCAGCCAAGAGACAATATCGAAGTATTGAAAGGTTCTTTTTTCATAGGGTTTGTTTTTAAGGGATAACATTTGTCGGTGGAGGTTTTTGAATAATGCTGTCAACTGCTCAGGTTTTATCTTATTGAGTGCTTTCAGGAATTTAATAATATAGGTCTGAAATTCATGTAAATCTCCTTTTTTTCTGAGGAATCTATAGGTTGAAAGAATAAAGTGCTCAACAAGATCCATATTGTCAAGCTCGAAATGGCTTATTAGGTTTAGAATTCTTGCAAACCCCTGAATATCAGAGCGTAAGTCCAAATTTTGAGCATTAATTATTTTGTTTAGCCAAAATACTGCCTGTTGATATTGGCTATTCCCAAAATACATGGAAGCAAATTTGTAATAAAAAATGAGTGTGTGATGTGTGCCAAGGTGCTCACTAAACTCATCCAATTGTTTTGCTATTTCTGGGATGATTGCTACGCCATTTTTAAAATCACCTAAAAGAAAAAAGTAATTGATACGGTGGGTAGAGATGTATTTGAATAGTAGTAACTTGATATTTTTGGTGAGATTGATATTTTTTAGAGTAGGAATTTCTTCAAACCTTTTAAAAGTTTCCACAAACTCATTGTACCTATACAGTTTGTTTTGACTAATCAATAAATTATTCATCGCTCTGATGTACATTTCTGTTTTTGGGGTGATGAGTTTTGGGTTTTCATCAAATAGTTGTACCCATTTTTTAGCATACTCAAATGCACGCTCGTCATCTTGGATAAAGAAGTAGTAGCCCACCATAGAATTAAATAGATAGGTTTTTTCGTCAAAAGATAATTGCTCCTCTTTGAATGCGGGCATGCTGGAGAAAAAGAAACTTGTCACTATTTCAAAGTCTTTATGATCTCTGATAAAACCAATATTCATGTAAAAAGAGTATAGCTTTAGTGACAAATTGGAAAAATGGTGCAGGCTTCTGAGTTGCTCACTAATTTCTGCTGATTCTTGCATCAAGTCATTGATGATGCCATCCGTTTTAAAATCGGTCAATTTTGTAGCTAGTTTTTTTTCAAACTCTACAATTTCTAAAAGTAGTAGAGGAATATCATTCTTCAGCGCAAGTTGCTTGGCTTTTTCAATGGCCTTGAAGCTTTGTCGGTAGAGACATTTGTCATATAATATATTAGCCTGATCCACCAGGTCACGAATTTGCATGGATGGATTATGTGGCTGTTTTTGATTTTGTAAGCTTAGTAAAACTTGTTTGTAGAGATTTGCTTTTAGATTACTTAATTGTGAGGGGATTATTGAAGGTTCCTTTTTCAATATTTTTTTTTCATTGTATTTATCTTGCCTGTCTATTTGGTTAAATAGTTTTAGGAATTTTGCATTTTCCCCGCTTTTATGTCTTGCTACAAACAGCTTAAAGGCACGTTTTTCCCCTTTGCTAAGCGCTTTTACGAGCAGGAACAGAAAATCAGAACTATTTTTGGACATTGTAATTAATGGTATATTAAAATACTGAAAATCAGATGGTTAAAGAATTAAATGCATATTTGTAGGTAGTAAATATAATTTATATTTATTTTAAATCCAATAGTAATACTTTTAGATTGCCCATTATATATAAGAAATATGGCAAATCGAATACAAATTTTTGATACAACACTTAGAGATGGCGAGCAAGTCCCTGGTTGTCAGTTAAATACCAAGGAGAAAATAGAAGTCGCAAAAGGACTTGAGGAACTGGGGGTTGATGTAATTGAAGCGGGATTCCCAGCGTCTAGTCCTGGTGATTTTAACTCTGTCGTCGAGATTTCTCAAGCGGTAAGTAATCCTATTATTTGTGCCTTAACTCGTGCCGTGACAATGGACATAAACCTAGCCGCACAGGCACTAAAATATGCCAAAAGAAAAAGAATTCACACGGGAATTGGAAGCTCTGACATCCATATTCAGCACAAACTGAAGTCCACCAGAGAAAAGGTGCTGGAGCAAGGAGTAGCAGCGGTAAAGTATGCTCGAAAATATGTGGATGACGTTGAGTTTTATGCAGAAGATGCTGGTAGAGCTGACATAGATTTTCTTTCAAAAATGGTAGAGTCTGTTATTGATGCCGGGGCAACGGTAATTAATATACCTGATACAACAGGTTATACGCTACCGAATAGTTTTGGCGAAAGAATTAATCACTTGATGAATAATGTGCCAAATATTGATAAGGCAATCATCTCAGTACACTGTCACAATGATTTAGGATTGGCAACTGCTAACTCAATCGCCGGTTTGCAAAATGGCGCAAGACAAGTGGAGGTAACATTAAATGGAATTGGCGAACGAGCAGGAAATACTTCTTTGGAAGAGGTGGTGATGATTTTAAAAAGTCACCCATATCTAAATCTTGAAACAGGCATTGACACCAAGAGAATCATACCAATGAGTAAAATGGTGTCTCGTTTAATGCGTATGCCGGTGCAACCCAATAAGGCAATTGTAGGTAAAAATGCTTTCGCACATTCATCAGGAATTCATCAAGATGGCTTTTTGAAACATAGAGAAAATTATGAAATCATTGACCCAGCAGATGTGGGAGCTGGAGGCTCAGAAATTATTCTAACAGCACGAAGTGGTAGGGCTGCTTTGCGGCATAAGCTTGATGATTTGGGATATATATACGCAAAAAATGAAATGGAGCCAATTTATATGAAGTTTTTAGAATTGGCGGATAAGAAAAAACGGATAGATGAAAAAGATTTGGAATCACTAGTAAATGGTTTGAAAATGGTTTCTTAAAGAAAAAGGTTTTGGTTTAACCTTTTTTCAAACTTGTTAAAATTCTATTCTATAGATAAGCAAGTTTTGGTTGTTTGTTATTCCCCCCTGTGGTTAGGGGGGAATTTTTTCTACCTATAGGTGGATTTTTGATAGTATTAAATTGATTATTATTGTAATAAAAAATGGCGAAAACATTATTTGATAAGGTATGGGATGCGCATCTGGTGACTAATATCAGTAAGGGAACGGATTTGTTGTACATCGATAAACATCTGATACATGAGGTGACAAGTCCTCAGGCATTTGCGGGCATTGAAAAAAGAGAGATACCCATATTTCGAAAAAATAAAATTGTAGCTACCGCAGATCATAACGTTCCGACCAAAGATCAACACTTACCAATAAAAGAACTGCTGGGACGGCAACAAGTTGATAAATTGACTGAAAACTGCAAAAACCATGACATTGAATTATATGGATTAGGGCATCCTTACCAAGGGATTGTTCATGTAATCGGGCCAGAGTTAGGAGTGACGCAACCTGGTATGACCATGGTTTGTGGTGATAGTCACACTTCTACGCATGGTGCATTTGGAAGTATTGCATTTGGTATAGGCACTAGTGAAGTAGAGCAGGTTTTTGCGAGCCAGTGTGTATTGCAAAATAAGCCAAAAACCATGCGCATTACTATCAATGGAAAACTGGAAAAGGGGGTGCTTTCAAAAGATATTGTGTTGTATGTCATCTCTAAAATTTCTGCATCAGGCGGTACAGGTTATTTTGTGGAGTTTGCTGGTTCTGCCATCCGAAGTTTATCCATGGAAGCTCGAATGACCATCTGCAATATGAGTATAGAATTAGGGGCTCGTGGTGGAATGATTGCCCCTGATCAAACGACCTTTGACTATGTAGAAGGCAGAGAATTTGCGCCAAAAGGAGCGCAATTTGAGAAAGCGGTGAACTATTGGAAAACATTGAAATCAGATGATGAGGCAAAATTTGATAAAGAAATTATTTTTGATGCTGCAGACATCACGCCGATGATCACGTATGGTACTAATCCAGGAATGGGTATGAAAATCACCGCTACTGTACCACATTTTTCTGAAACAGTGGGTGATAGCAATGAGACATCATTCACAAAATCACTCACCTACATGGATTTGCAATCTGGTAGTTATTTGTTGGGTAAAAAAGTAAACTATATTTTTATCGGCAGCTGCACAAATTCTAGGATTGAAGACTTCAGATTGGTATGCGATTTTGTGAAAGGAAAGAAAAAAGCAGAGAATATCAATGCATTGATTGTTCCAGGTTCTGTGAAAGTACGAAAGCAAATTATAGATGAGGGATTGGATAAAATTTTGGAGGAAGCGGGTTTTGAATTACGAGAGCCAGGTTGTTCAGCATGTTTGGGAATGAACGAAGACAAAGTGCCAAAGGGCGAATATTGCGTATCCACCTCTAATAGAAATTTTGAAGGGAGGCAAGGGCAAGGAGCAAGAACGCTTTTGGCTAGTCCGCTGACGGCTGCGGCAACTGCTATTGCTGGGTATATTACCGACCCTAGGGAAATGTATATAAATTAAGCGCAAATTAGACCTACTAGACCTACTAGGTTTTGGAAACCTAGTAGGTCTGTAATAAAATGGGATAAAGATTATGAGAGAATCAAATATTCTTAACAAACCAAAAATGCATTCCGAAATTGAGCTTAAATCAATGGAAATTGGATTTACAATGCCCTCTGATTTATACATAGGATCTCTTCTGAAAACATTGATTACTTCTAGGCCTAAGTCTCATCTACTGGAATTGGGTACAGGTATTGGACTTTCACTATCTTGGATGATTGATGGAATGGATTCAGCATCTACCTTAATTACGGTTGACAATAATCCGAAATTGACTGAAATTGCTGAAGGATATTTTGGGAAAGATGAAAGGGTGGAGATAGTGTGTAATGATGGAACAACGTGGATTAAAAGCTATAGTGGCAAAAAATTTGACCTTATATTTGCAGATGCATGGCCAGGTAAATATAGCGAGTTAGATGAGACGCTTGATTTGCTGAAAGTGGGAGGGCTGTATGTGATTGATGATATGATTGCACAACCAAACTGGCCAGATGGACATCAAGAAAATGTTGAAGGCTTGGTGGAATATTTAGAAGGCAGAAAAGATTTTAATTTGACTAAAATGGCTTGGTCAACAGGGCTAATAGTTGCTGCTAAAAAACATTAATAGCTATTTTTTTAATAGAACTATTCAGAAGTATTTGGTTAAATTTATTGGAAATGAGAATGTTTTTGGGTAAATTATGAGACCAAAATAGTCTTTTTGTGTGTTGAAAATAGCTATATTCTTGAACGAAGAGGAAATTAAGATGAAAATTAAGAAACTCAATAAAAAATACCTACAAAAAAGGACATTTTGGGATGCAGACTTTAACAACTTAGATGAAATTAGAGATCAAGCATTTATTGTTGCTAGACTGGTTCAAAGAGGCTCGGATTTAGAACTTTTGCATTTGCAGTCAGTCTTTTCATACAGTGAGATATACGTAATAATTAAAAATTATATGGGAGTTCCAACTATGATATTGGATTATTATAAAACAATGGCAAATGCAAGCAGTTGAAGATAAAATGAAAGGGCTTTTGTTGGAATTAATGAAGCTCTCTTATTTAAAAGATCATTATTTAGTAGGAGGAACTAACCTTGCCTTAAGGTATAACCACAGAACATCCATAGACTTAGATTTATTTGTTGAAAGAGACTTTGATGAAGATGTATCTTTCAATTTAAATAAAAAATTAAAAAAATCTTTTGGAGCGAGGTATGAATCACTTTCAATAAGTGCTGTTGGTGTGTTTGGTTATATTGATGGTATTAAAGTGGACTTATTAAACTATCCTTTTAAGACTCTTTTGGAAATAGAAATTTTTGAAGGCGCTCGGCTTGCTAGTCCTCTTGATATTGGTGCTATGAAAATAAAAGCAATTATTGGAAGGGGTTCTAGAAAGGATTTCTATGACCTCCATCAGCTCATTCAAGAATATCCCTTACTGGAAATCATGCAGGCTTATCAAAAAAAGTATTTTGTAGATCATATTGGGCAAGCAAAAATGGCATTGACTTATTTTGTAGATGCGGAAGATAACGCTAAGCGGGATAATCAATTTGTTTCTATTTCTAATATCAGTTGGGAGACAATTAAAAAGGATGTACCAAAAGCCATCAATCAGCTAGAGACTGATATAGTTGTCCAACTTGCGGTAAAATTTCATAACGAGAATAATTATATGGATAAGAAAACTGCTGATGTAAAAAAGGCACTTGCGGTAGCTTTTAATGAAAAATTTGGGAAATCACTAACAAAATCAGAATTAGAAAGGACAATTAAGATAATTTCTCAAAGCCAAAGTAATGATGGCGCTTCTATATAATTCACTACAAAAAAATAAATTATTTGAAGAGACCATAACTATGGTATTAATGAAAATTTGAATTAAGAACAGATATAAATAAAGATAATTTGGGCTGGCTTAAATATTGGAAAAATACACTTGCTGATGCAGATAGAAAGAAGATTAATGTCAACACCTATGATGTTATTAAAGTTGATAACTATTTTATAAATAAAGTGCCGGATATTCGAAAAGAAATTCTTTGGAAAGATGCAAATGTAAAGAAAGAAGTTAAAACTATAGCTGTTGACATATGTCCATGCAAAGCATCTTTTGATTTTGAGCATGCAAAACAAGACCGAAAGGAAAGCCAAGTTGTCTATCCATTTTGGCTGCCAGCTAGAATTGATAGGCAAGGAAATCTTTATCCAAGTGAAGAGAATCCTTTTTTTGTAAGGGAATATTTAACCCCAAATCCAAGTAATTATTATCGTGTAGCATCAATAGGAAAAGTTGATAAGGATTTAGGAAAAATGAGTTTTGTGACCAAGGATTGGAAAGAATATTGGGATAACTGCGAGTTATTTTTCAAAGAAGTAACAGGAAAGGATTTTGAAGAATTTAATACAGCATTGGAAAAGGAGATTTATGTAAAAAACGGCACCAAGCGTAACCTGACTTCTAATATCAGAAATCTCTATCATAAGATAATTGAAATTAAACCTCAAAATTCTCTCTTTAATAAATTTATTGGCAATGAGACAGCATTGTCAATTTCGATACCCACGGAACATGAAATACAGACAAATAAGAACCACTTAGGTCAAATGAAAGGGGATTTTCCACTTTCGAAAACACAAAGAGAAAGTATATGTGCATTTACAAAATTAGAGAATGGTGATGTATTAGCAGTAAATGGTCCGCCTGGAACGGGGAAAACCACCTTACTACAGTCGGTAGTTGCTAATCTAGTGGTAGAGAGCGTTATCAAAAAACAGCCGCCCTATCTGCTTATGGCAAGCTCCACAAACAATCAAGCCATCACTAATATATTAGATAGTTTCAAGGAAAAAGAGGAGAAATGTAATAATTTTTCTAGCCGGTGGCTACCTGATTTAGATTCATTTGGCTTATACTTTTCTTCTAGTAAATACTCAAAGTATTCAAAATTTGAAAGCCCAATAGGTAATGGTTTTATGAAAAACTATGAGAATAAGGACTATGAAGGGTTAAGAGATTTCTATTTAGGAAAATTCTCTTTAGAGTATGAAAGCAATAAAAGCATAGAAGGGTGTAAACAATTTTTGTTTGATAAACTTAACAGCACCGTAGCAGATATTCATGACCATTTGCAATCTGCAATTGCATTAGAAAATCTATTGGTTAAAGCATTAGATGTGGATGCACTTACCAAAGCTATAGATTTAATCGCTAAAAAAAGGATAGACTTAGAAAGTGAGCATAAAAAGTTAATAACTTCCGAAGAAAAGTTAAATGGTGCAAATAAAAGAATTGGATTTTTGGACAAGCTGCTATTCTTTTTGCCTATTGTAAAGGAAAGGAGAGCATCATTGTTTCAAAAAGCATTACTATCTTTAACTATTGGTGAGGTTTTAGATTGGAGTGATTACAGTAATTTATTACATATTATCAATAAAAAATTTATAAAAATTGATAGATATTTGAAAAGAATATGCAAAGAAGAAGATACACTAAAAAGAAAAAGAGGAGATATAAATAAAGAATTTAAAGAAACTCAAAACGAGTATAACAAAAAGATAAAAGAGTGGGATGAAAAGTATAGAAATAAGCTAGAGGGTTTGTATGAAAGTACAGGTAAGGAATATCAAAATTTGTCATGTTCTGAAGATATGAACGTTCGATTAGATATTTCTTTGCGTTCAGCGTCTTTTTGGTTGGCTATTCACTATAGAGAGGCGGTATATTTAGAGTTGTTAAAAGAGAAGTTAGAAAGGGATAGGTTGTATAATAAACCTGCAAAGGAGAGAGGAGAAAAATCCTACAATGAAAAATTACAACGTATGGCTTGTCTGTTTCCTCTTTTTATTGCGACATTTCATTCATTGCCAAAGTATGCAACTTTTTATAAGCACGAAGCAGGAGAGTTTCCATATTTTGAATTGTTTGACTACTTAATTGTCGATGAGGCAGGGCAAGTAGCACCTGATATTGCTATCCCATCTTTCTCTCTTGCTAAAAAGGCAATAGTAGTTGGAGATGTGCTTCAAATAGAGCCAATTTGGTCTGTAAATAAAGACATAGACCGGGTCAACTTAATTAAAAATGGATTAATTGAAAAGGATATATCTGAGGAAAAATTTTTAGAAATAGAGAAAAAAGGAATCCTTTGTGCAAGTGGAAACCTGATGCATATAGCTAAAAAAGCATCAAGGTATGAAGGGGGTGTTTTGCTGAGAGAGCATCGGCGATGTTTAGACTCAATTATTTCTTATTCTAACAACTATGTTTATTCAAATCAGCTTGAACTCAAAGTAGGAAGTAATCATACCCAAAAACATGTACTACCTCCGAAAGGCTATTTGCATATTAGCGGTCAAAGTATAAAAGTCGGTACTAGTAGAAAAAATGATTTGGAAGCTACTATTATTGCTAAATGGATACATGTAAAATGTGAAGAGTTAGAGGAGGACTATCATAAGGAGATACATGATATTATTGCGGTTGTAACTCCCTATGAGAGGCAAGAAAAGTCAGTCAAAAATAAACTGAAAAAGCTAGACAAAAAGTATGAAAAGATAATAATTGGTACGGTGAACAAACTACAAGGTGCAGCAAAAGAGATTATTATATTTTCACTGGTCGTGTCAAAAAATGATAGTTTGGCATTTTTGAACAGGTATAATATGTTAAATGTTGCGGTATCTAGGGCAAAACATAGTTTTTTGGTATTTGGTAATATTAATATCTTAAAGTCAGAAGAAAATAGTCCACTTGGCAACTTAAAAAAGTGGATGCTCGAAGAAAAAAATGTAGAATTACCGAATGACATTGTTTATCAGGACAGGTTTCTATACAATGAAAAAGTAAAAAGGATAAGTGATTTGAAGGGTCACGTTGACGCTTTGAAGAGGGCTATTGAAATAGCTAAAAAAGAATTGATAATTGTTTCTCCATTTATATCAAGTAATGCGATATTGCATGATGGACTAGTGGAAATGATTCAGAAAAGAGTCAGTGAAGGAGTGAAAATTGTTATTATTACCGATAGTCAATTAGATGTTTTTAATGGGATATTAAAGAAGAAATCTTTGGAAGGTAGAAATTTGTTAATGGAAAGCGGAGCGGTTTTAAAGATTGTAAATGGTATTCATAGTAAAACAATTATAATTGATGATGACATATTGATTGAGGGATCATTTAACTGGCTATCGGCATTAAGAAATGCGGATAGTAATTATTCAAGACATGAAACTTCTATTGTTTTACAAAATAAAGCTGCTAAAAAGCAAGTTTTAAAAGCAAAAAAAGAGTTGGAAATGCTGGTATTATCAAAATAAATTGAACCAATAAGATTTGTAGTATAGAAGATATGAAAAAATTCACAACAATAACATCCACAGTAGTACCCATGCCAATGGAAAATATTGACACCGATCAAATTATTCCAGCGCGGTTTTTAAAGGCAACCACCCGAGATGGCTTTGGCGAAAATTTGTTTAGAGATTGGCGGTTTGATGGAGAAGGTAACCCAAAAAATGACTTTATATTAAACAACTCGGAGTATGAAGGGGAGATATTGGTGGCGGGAAAAAACTTTGGCTGCGGCTCCAGTAGAGAGCATGCTGCTTGGGCAATTGCCGATTATGGCTTTCGAGTAGTAGTCTCTGGTTTTTTTGCTGATATTTTTAAAAATAATTCCTTGAATAATGGACTTTTGCCAGTGCAAGTATCAGATGAAATGCTACAGAAAATTTTCGCAAAAGTGGAAGGTGATGCAGCGACTAAACTGAAAATAGATTTAGAAAATCAAACCATCAGTATAGAAGGAACAGAAATAAGCGAGGGGTTTGAAATCAATGATTATAAAAAATCATGCTTGTTAAACGGGTATGATGACATTGATTATATTTTAACATTAAAAGACAAGATAGAAGCTTACGAAAAGCAGGCGGTTAAATTTTAATCAAACCTGACAAGTTTTGGTTGTTCGCCCTTGTCAAGGGTGGAGGTATAAAAACCTGTCAGGTTTCTTAAGTAGAATTATGAAAAAAATAGCAATATTAAGTGGTGATGGTATAGGACCAGAGGTAGTCAAGCAAGCAGTAAAAGTATTGGATGCCATCACTAAAATTTCCAACATAGAATTCGAATATACAGAGGCATTAATAGGCGCAATAGCCATAGATGAAACAGGAAATCCATTTCCTGATGAAACATTGAAAGTTTGCCAAGAGGCAGATGCCATTCTATTCGGTGCCATTGGTCACCCGAAATACGACAACGACCCAAGCGCAAAAGTTCGTCCAGAGCAGGGATTACTAGCCATGCGGAAGAGTCTTGGATTATTTGCAAATATTCGCCCTGTGGCTAGTTATAAAGTGTTGGAGGATGCTTCACCATTGAAAAAGGAAATTATTGAAAATGTGGATTTTGTTGTTTATCGAGAGCTTACGGGAGGTATTTATTTTGGAGAAAGAGGAATATCCGAAGATGGTAACACTGCATATGATACTTGCACTTACTCTAAAGGTGAGATTACTAGAATTGCTAAACTGGCATTTGAAGCAGCACGTTTACGAGATAGTCGAGTAACCTTGGTTGATAAAGCCAATGTATTAGATAGTTCAAGATTATGGCGAGAAGTAGTTACTAAAATGGCTGCGGATGACTACCCTGACATTGCACTAGATTTTATGTTTGTGGACAATGCGGCAATGAAAATTATCCAAAACCCAAGGCATTTTGACGTATTGCTTACGGGCAATATGTTTGGAGATATTCTTTCTGATGAAAGTTCCGTGATTGCAGGTTCATTGGGTTTGTTGCCTTCTGCATCGGTAGGGGCAAAGGTAGCTTTGTATGAGCCGATACATGGTTCATACCCTGAGGTGGCAGGTCAAAACATTGCCAATCCGGTGGCAACAATTCTTTCTGCTGCGATGCTGTTAGAGTTATCTTTTGGCATGAGTGCCGAAGCAAAATTAATACGCGATGCAGTTGAGGATTCTTTGAACAATGGAATTGTCACCAAAGAGATTAATGGAGATAAGTTCTACTCAACAGAAGAGGTGGGCGCATATATTGCCGCACTTGTTGCGGCATCCCCTAAATCAGAGTGATAAATGGAGATATTTGGCAACAAGTGTGACAGTGGTGTCGCTAATAAATGGAATTATGGAAATTAAAAATCCAAGATATTATTGCTGAATTATAAATTACATATAGTTTTGCATTAAATTGTTTTTGCAGCATAAATCTTGTTTCGAGAAGAGAGCGTAATTTGAACGAGCACAAGTGAGACACTTGCGCTAGCATATTTTATTAATTCTAGAATGATTAAATCACTTTTGATAGTTGGTATTGGCGGTTTTTTTGGAAGTTCCGGCAGGTTCTTGCTGCAGCATACCTTACTCAGAATTTTCCCCGGAATTTTTCCTTGGGGTACTTTTCTCGCCAATGTCATTGGCTGCTTTTTAATAGGTATCGTGTTTGCTTTCTCAATAAAAGAGGATCCTATTTCTGTGGACTGGAAATTGTTTCTGGCGGCAGGTTTTTGTGGAGGATTTACGACCTTCTCCTCTTTCTCACAAGAAAATGTTCACATGCTACAAAACGGTCACTTCCTCACATTTTTTGGCTATCTCGCCGCAAGTATATTGCTGGGTTTTGGTGCTACTTATTTGGGGATGGTTGTTTTTAGGTAGGTTGCTTTTATTTTGAATATTAGTTTTACAATTATCTGATCAATCAATGTTACTGAAAGAGCCCTTAAAATTAGATATTGATAAGCTTGCAGAACTCCTTAACCTTCAAATGAAGAGTTACACGGGATTAAGAAAAAAGGCATTATTAAAACTATTGCTAAAAGCTGTAGTTTTATTGATAATATCAATGATATTGTTTGTTTTTAGTAGTATCAAGTTTCATTTCCTTCCATGGAATTTTATGGCAGGAATTATAGGAATGTACTTTTTGATTACGGTAATAATAACCTACTGAAGAAATACATTGGAATTTAAAAAAATAAAAAAGGAGAACCATCAATATTTAGAAAGTATTCGTACGAAACAATCAGTTTTTTACGAGATAAATGAAAGTGAAATAAGATATTATGAAGATGGAAAATTTGAATTAGCAATTAAGTGGTCTGGCTTATCTGGAATTATCGAAGATGAAAATTATTTTTATTTGAAGTTTGCTGTAAAGTCGAATAGTATTTGGATTCCAAAATTCACTGTAACCTCAGAATTTTATAATGAATTTTTGGAATATGCAAAAAGTATTTTAGATGAAAAAAATGCATATAAAATATAGTTAGATTGTTTCAATTATCACCCGATTAATCTCCTTAACAATCCCCGGTCCTTCATAAATAAAACCCGTAAATACTTGCACTAGCGAAGCACCTGCATTGAGTTTTTCTAAGGCATCTGCTCCTGAGAATATACCGCCAACTGCGATGATAGGAATGTCTGATTTTCCACTGATATATCTGATCACTTCTGTGGATCGGTTGGTTACTGGCTTGCCACTTAATCCACCATTTCCAATATTGGTGACCGTAGCATCTGGTGTTTTTAGATTTCCCCGAGAGATTGTTGTATTGGCAGCAATGATACCATCTATGCCAACGGTCTGCACTATTTCTATGATGTCATCTAATTGTTTGTTGGTCAAGTCTGGTGCTATTTTTAGCAATATCGGTTTTTGTTGAGGCATTTGCTCATTTCGTTCTTTGATGCTTTTTAAAAGAGCCGTCAAGGGTTTTTTCTCCTGTAATGCCCTTAGATTAGGCGTATTTGGTGAGCTGACATTTACTACAAAATAATCGACCACCTCATATAAAGCATTATAACAAATCAAGTAATCAGAAACGGCATCTTCATTCGGCGTCAGTTTATTTTTACCAATATTTCCACCGATTAATACATTTCCCTTTCGTTTTTTCAATCGCTCTGCTGCCGAAATAACACCACCATTATTAAAGCCCATTCTGTTAATGAGGGCTTTGTCTTTGGGCAGTCGAAAGAGTCGTGGTTTTGGGTTTCCATCTTGTGGCTTAGGCGTCAAAGTACCTATTTCTACAAATCCAAAACCTATGCTTTCAAGCTCGTCTACCAGCTTCGCATCTTTGTCAAACCCCGCTGCCAACCCAACTGGATTTTTAAAAGTTAATCCAAATACTGTACGTTCTAGTTTTTTATTTTTTTTATCAAATAACCCTTTGAAAATAGAGGAAATGAATGGAATTTTGAATAAAAATTTCAGTAAACCAAAAGTGAAATGATGGATTTTTTCTGGATCAAAGAGAAAAAATAGTGGGCGTATGAGTAGTTTATACACGGAGTATTATTTTTTTTTACAAAAGTAGAGAATATAACGCGTATTTTCGGTACGACTTTTGCAATTATATCGGTGAACAATAGATTAACTACATGAAAAAACTACTACTACCAATATTATTAATGATGGTCTTCCTTATTGCCTCTTTTAGTGCCAATGCGCAATCAGAGGAGTTTATAGAACTAGGAACGCTAAAAGCCATTAAAGGGACAGATTTTAGTATTCAATTCACGGAATTAGTGGAGGACTCTCGTTGCCCTCGCGGTACGCAGTGTATTTGGGCAGGTCAGGTAACAGTGAGCATTAATATTTTAAAAGGCGATGAAGTGCTCAAAACTATTAACCTTACCTTAAGACCAGGAGCAGAAAACCTAAAATCTAAAATTTTCAAGAATAGGTTATTCTCTCTGCTAGAGGTAACACCTTATCCAAGCATTCATAAAACTGGCTTTAAGGAATACGCTGTTAGGTTACAAGTAGCTTTGATTGAATAGTGCCGAACTTGTTTCGGCACCCCCTTGAAGTGCTACCTTAACAATTTGGTGAGTTTAACACACTTTAAAGCAAAGCAGATTACCCAATATCCGTATATTTTTTCACATCAGCTTCAGAAATTTCTGCACCGCCCATGATAATCAGTCGCTCAATGACATTCCTTAGTTCTCTGATATTCCCACTCCAACTGGATTTTTGAAGCAGCTTAATGCCAGCACTTGAAATTGATTTTTTCTTGGTGCCATACTCGCCTGCGATGTCCTCCAAAAATTTGTCCACAAGCAAAGGAATATCTTCAATTCTATCTTTCAGTGGTGGTACTTTTATCAAGATGACACTGAGTCTGTGGTATAAATCTTCTCTGAAATTTTTCTCTTCTATCTCTTTCTTTAGGTCTTTATTAGTAGCAGCCAATATCCTCACATTTACCTTTTTCTCTTTGTCACCGCCTACTCTTGTGATTTTATTTTCTTGCAATGCTCGCAGTACCTTTGCCTGTGCCGAAAGACTCATGTCCCCAATCTCATCTAAAAATAAAGTCCCGCCATTTGCCTGCTCAAACTTTCCAATTCTTTGTTTAATGGCAGAAGTAAACGCACCTTTTTCATGACCGAAAAGCTCGCTTTCAATTAATTCTGACGGAATAGCAGCACAATTAACTTCAATCATAGGCGCTTTGGAACGGTCGCTTTTCACGTGTAGCCACCTCGCTACTAATTCTTTACCAGTACCGTTTGGTCCAGTGATTAGCACTCTTGCATCTGTTGGCGCTACTTTTTCTATCATTTCTTTGACCTCAACGATGGCTTTTGATTCACCGATAATGTCTATTGCTTTTGAGATTTTTTTACGCAGTACTTTTGTTTCTGTGACGAGATCTGTTTTGTCCAGCGCATTTCTGATAGTCAAAAGCATGCGATTCAAATCAGGTGGCTTCTGAATAAAATCATACGCTCCTTTTTTGGTAGCTTCAACAGCGGTCTCAATTGTGCCATGTGCAGAAATCATGATGAACTGGATATCTTTGCCAAGTTCCATGGCTTTTTCTAACAACTCAACACCATCCATTTTGGGCATTTTGATATCGCACAGCGCAATATCATAATCATTTTTTTTGATGAGCATTAAGCCTTCTTCACCATCTTTTGCTTCATCAATATCGTATTTCTCATATTCTAAAATCTCTTTTAGCGTAGTTCTGATACTTTGTTCGTCGTCTATGATTAAAATTTTTGCCATTTAATTAATTTTAATTGTTTTAAAATTAGTTTTATCTATGTGCTTTTGGTTTCTCTTCGTTAGTGAAAGAATTCCGTAAGTTAGAAAACCCACAATAATTTCAACCATAATAAAAACCTATGGTATGCTTTAGTGCATTATTTCTACTTTCCAATACTATATAATCTTGCTGTTTGCTACCTTATTTGTAATTTGCGTTACTAAATCTCAAATAAAAGCCAACATAGGCACTATGTAAAATGCAAGCCTATAAGCCGGGTTTTGTATCCGTCGAAACGAATTCTTACCATTTATCTAAGCGATCTACCCAATCTTGCTTTCTGCCCTAGGGCAGAGTAGAGCGAGTAACTCTAAGCAAAACCTATTTGATCTTTCAACCCGCAAGGTTTACCATGCCCTTGATATCACCATCAAAGCGGTAGGCTCTTACCCCACCTTTTCACCCTTACTCTGATAAATCGGAGCGGTATATTTTCTGTGGCCCTGTCTATCTTCAACCCTTAACGATTGAACCCTTCCTTTTGAGAAGTACGGTACTCTACGTTGCCCGGACTTTCCTTTCCGATAAATATCGGAACGGTAAGACGGCTTGCATTGCAAATTTACGAATATTGATTGAAACTTTTTAATCTCACCAGTGAGTTTTGATTCAATAAAAAAGCTTTCCCTATCAATTGCTTGATTAGGAAAGCTTTTACTAGCTGGTAATCTATTTCTTTACTTATAGGCTTTTATAAAATTAGTAAACATCCATTCCTGTTAATTTGTATTCCCACTCATCTGCCATTTTAGCTACTTCCATGATGATTTCTTTCAAAAGTTCTTCACTCACTGTTTCAATAAAAATAGAGGCTTCTACTCTTACAAATCCATCAACAATTGAAAATTTGGCATGACAAAACTTGGTATTTTCTCTTAATAAAAGTTCTAGGTCAATATCTTCAGTAGCTGGACATACTTTCGAAGAAAACTCAATGGCAGTTTTATCATAATGTTTTAAGAGACGTATTTCTCCTACAACAGTTTGAAATCTAAAATCATCGATTGGAATAATTAAAACGGATTTAGATTCGTCATACTCGGAGTACTGCCCTCCGATTTCTTCGGCAAAGTTTTGAATAAATTCTGAAAAATTCATAGTAGTAAGTTTAAAAATGATTACACATGGTGTATTATAAATACCTTCGCAATGTAATGCGGTATTTTTTTTTATTTAGTTCAAATATTATTGAATTCTTACAAGTGTAGCACCTTTGCCAAATTTTTCAAGATTATGATTTTCAGCAAATTTTATATTGGGTGTTTCTCGTAGTATTTTATGAATTGAGTTTTTTAATATACCTTCTCCAACGCCATGAATGATGGTAAATTCATCAATTCCTGCTGATATTGCGTTGTTTAGAGCTTTTTCTAAAGTATTTATCTGCAATTCTAATATTTCACTGTTTGATAGATGATTATATTCTTTTAGTATTTTATCAATGTGCAAATCAATTATGGTATTCACCGTTTTTTGTGATTCTTGTGCATAATTATCTTCAATCTCTTTGCTTTCATACAGGCTTTCTTTTAACTTTTGAGGATCAAGGATGTTCTTTTTGTCAGAAATAGCTATCTGATAGAGGTAAACAGATTTATTAAGTATGGGCGCTGGTGTTTTTTTCTTGAAAATACTGGAGGCTTTTAATTTAAGTTTTTTGTTGAAAGGTTCTTTCGAGTCAAATATCCCAGTTTTAAAAAATAAGATTTGGATATTAATGTTTGACCAACTGTCAAAATCAATTCTAGATAACGCCCCTATTTTTTTTGCGTCCTGCTTTTCAACCAACCCCGAGACAATGCCTTCCTGTTCTTCATTTTGTGTTTTGCTAAAACTGAAAAGCAACTGATGCAAAGTATTATTGATAAAATGAAGAGAGAGTTCTTGGTCATTGATTTCACTAAAAGCTAAAAAAATCCCCTTTGTGTCATTAATGGGTAGACTGGATTTTTGTAATTCTTCTTCGGGTTCTTCCTCTGTATTTTGAAAAAAATAATCTTCTTCTTTGGCGATTACCACAACTTCCTTTTTTAATACAGGAATATTAAAACCATCTTCAATTTCTACTTCAATAATATTGTCGTTGACTATTTTAGAAATCACTCCTTCTTCGGTACCCTTCAGAAACCTTACTTTTTGCCCTATTCTTAGTTTCATTATTTTAATTATCTTCTACTATTGCTTTACTGTTTTCCTTGGAAGAACTAGTTTCTTCATTATCGCTTTCTTGTTGCTTGTTCTTTTTTCTATTGCGTTGCATCAGGTCTCTAAACCCATCGAAATTTTCCGTGTATTGAATACTAAAACCTGCCGTAGTATTTGCCTCTTGTAAGTAATAGTTGGTTTTGTTATACATTTTAGCCTTTAACTTGCCATCTGGTGTCAGCAAATATTCCACCGTCCAGTCACCCGCAATTCCAGTCAGTGCATTCTCTTGTTCATAGCCACTCGTAAATGCACCATCACGCGTTACCCGTAATCTTCCGTTCAAAAATGAGTAGGATAATCTGAGTTGGAAAATGTTAAATCCTTCGTCGTCAAGTCGGTTGATATCTACATCTATCTCTAAATTCTCATCAATCTGCGTGAGCAAATAACTCAACTGATTACTGAATAATTCACTTACACTACTGCCAAGAGCATCTGTTCCTCCAAGATCAAGTTTACCCTGAGGAGAGAATTTTTTAAGTAAAATAAGACTAAATACCTGCCTGCTCAGTTCTTGCTCATCTGAGGCGAGTTTAGATTGCAGGTTGGCAGTGATATTACTCAATGAGAATGGGAATGCATCAAAGTTGATGTCAAAATCAATGTCCGGATTCATTAGGTCTCCTTTTAGCCCAAGCATTACTTTAGCGGGATACCGTCTTTTTATATCTGGATTGTTCAATTGTTCTGGCTCTGCCAGTGATGCAAGTGAAGCAGTCTGCTCGTAATAGGCTGCAATATCTAGGATGCCGCCATACGGATCGCCATACCAGTTGATTTTGCTTTTTGGAACGATGGTAAATTCTTTATTGATCAGATTTTTCAAAGTAAAATTATAAAAACCACGCTCTATTTCTAGGTTTCCAAACATATTAAAATCACCTTTTGGATCAATATTAAATTTTAATTTCCCATTGCCCCATCCTCTTATAATATCACCAGATTTTATGTCAAAAATAATTTCAGCGTAAGCATCTGGCGTGATGTCCAAATTAAAGTTGAATGTGAGTCGTTTTATATTGACGCTTTCAATTTCAGGAGTAAGTGCCGCAGAATCTATAGGTTTTGTAAATCGAATAAAATCAAGCTGTTTGATTTCCTCAGTGCCGCCCAGTGGAATATGAAATTTTGTGCCTTTGTTGGTAGTAGCATCTGCGTTGATAATGAGGTTGTCAAAAGAGCCAAGTATTTCTAAATCACCCGTGATTATGCCCGTGCCATAATACAAATCATTGAGTTTGGCGTTGGTGTCTAATACTTTAAAATTTCTCATGCTGCCATTTAAGTCGACAATGAAATTTTTGAAACCATCATGAAAAAGACCGCCTGTCAACCATGCTTTTTGCAAATTGTCATCCACTAAAATTAGACTTCTGAAGCCGATTTCGTTGTCGTCTAGCAGTATATCTCCATTAAAGGAATAGACAGTATTCAGGTAATTGATTTTTATTTCGCCATCTTTTAATTTTCCTTTTCCTCTGAATATTGGGGAGTCTAATTTTCCTGTTACTGAGAATTCCCCACTTGCCTCTCCTTTTAGTTGAGAGATGTAATCATCTAAGAAAGGCTCAATCACGCCCAGTTGTGCTTGGTCAAAATTGGCAACAAGGTCTAACTGTTCCTCTTTTTTGTTAGCGTAAATATAACCTCGGACATCAACGATTTTTTTGCCAGTCCGCTCAATTTCAGAATCTATACGTAAACGATTATTTTTTTCTTCCCAACCTGCTGTTCCATATATATTTCCAACCAAAAATTTATTGATTTTGAATTCATCCACCTTTAGTTGGCTATTAATTATCGGTGTATTGTATAGGTTTTGAATTTCAGCATAGCCATTGACTGTCCCCTTAAGTTCTTCAGAAAGCAAAGGGTTTAGATTGTCTATTTTGAAGTTGTTAGCAACTATTATTAGCTTTTCACTCTTGTCTTTCGATACAACGCCATTTACTAAGATGGACTGATTGCCATGATGAATATTGAGGCTATCAAAGTAAATATTATTATTAGCGAAGGATATTTTATTATTCGCACCAATTTGCCATATTTTATCAATAATCCTAAAATCACTAGGGTTGAACTTGATTTCAATCTTGTCGTTTAGAAAGTTGAGTGCTCCGCTTAGGTCTGCGTAGTTGTCGTTTTCAGACTGACTTACCGACGAGGTAAAATCTATTTTATCTTTGTTCCAAACGGCGTCAACAGACAAGTTATCAGTAGTTGTGAAACTTTTATATAGTTGTTTGTAAGAGAAAATATATGCCATGGCAAGTACACTAGTGCTGTCGGCAATTTTGGAAGCGGAGATTTCTATGTCATTATTAAAAAACCGTGTGCCACTGTAGGTGACAGTGTCTGCATGGGCGTACCAGTTAAGGATAGAGGTATAACCACTCGTGAAGTCACCTTCTATTTTGCTGTTTTTTGAGATGTAACTACTTTTGTCAAATAACTGAATAATAGGATTGATGTTTTTTAAAGTTGCTTCAAAAGTCACTTTGTATTTATCATGTGTTTTCTTTTTTCTCTTCTTTTTATAGTAGTTGGCAGTTAGTGTAGCGTTATTCTGAAAGTTTAATTTATACTCTTCATATTGCTTTAGCAAATCAGCATAAAGTGTAGTAAGCTCAAAGTTCCCGATGGTTTTGGTGTTGAATTCTTTTGAATTAATAATTAGCTCACGATGGTTTTCCTCTTTGATAGATAAAATGTATAAAGTGTCTAGGTATAATTTTTTGCCTTTATACTCAAGGTTGGTATTACTAAAACTTGCTTCCCCTACCAATTCATTAATTTCTGTACCCTGCATATCCATAGCAAGTGTCGTAGATAGAAAAGCTTCCTCCGAAAGTATTTTTAGTGGCTGAATCATCAAGGTATCTAGCCTAGCATTTAGTTTTATGGACTGTCTATTTTCTCGAAAATCAATGGCAGCGTCTCCATTGAATTTTAGGTTTTTATCATTGACTGCTAATTTCCCACTGAAAAATTCTTTTGTAAAACGTGCATTGGTTGTAATATTTTCATAGATATAATCTTTGACACCAATGTTTGAAATTGTAGCATTTAATTCAAAATCTGCGGTTTGTAAAGTAAGACCTGTGCCTTTGATATGTCCTGTTAGGTTGACGTTTTGAACTAATTCTGGTCGGTTTATTAGATTACCAAACTCAAAATCATGAGTGGTCACACTACCGCTGTAGGCTGAGGTTTTATTTTCTGCGTCTATTTTTAGGTTGATGTCAGAGTCAAACCACCCATATTCTGTGAAGAAAGAACCGTTGGCAACAAAATCATAAGGGAAACCTAAAAACTGTCCCGAAAAATCAACCTGTCCCAAACGGGTAAGTTGGTTGAGGGCATTAGATTTCACATAGCGCATGAGGTCATTGGGTGTAATCACTGAATTTTTCAATGACAAGTCAATAAAAGATTCTTGGAAATTTGGGAGTCCATCAATGTTTAGTTTGCCAGTAAATTGACTTAAATGACCAAATTGAAAATCAAGCTCTCTTATTTTCAGGCTTGAAACTTTACCAATAATTTTACCGCTGAATTTATAGATGTCGTTATAATTTTTCAAGCTAGGCGCAAAAACGCTCAGGTCATTGGTGTGAATGATGGATTGATTTAGTTTCGCAGCAATTCTGACACTATCATTGAAATAGCTCAGCTGTTTCATGTTGTCATAGTTGAATACCACTAAATCTTGAATGACACTTTCACCTGCTTCAAGTTTCAATTCCTTGAAGCTCATTGATTTTTCAGAAATACTAAAAAGTGATTTTAAATTAGCCACCTTGAAATTTTGAACTGGCTCAGTTGCAGTCATGCTGAGGATATTCATCTGAGTAGTATCCGCTATTACCTTGAAATCTGTCACTTCGGCATTCATATCTACCAAGTCAAAGTGATAGTAATCAAAGCTATGATGTATGGAATCTTTGGTTGGGTCAAAGAGTCTGAAATTTGATGATTTCAGATTTATCTTGTCAATGACAAAAGGCTTTTTCTTTTTCTTATTTTTTGATTTATTAAGTTTCTTTATGTTTTTCACAAAGAGGTTAATATTAAAACCGCCGTCATCCGTATTTTTTAGTATTCTGACAGTTGCTTGGTCTAAAGTTGCCTCATCAATGCGTGGGTATTCGTCAAATAAAACAGAGCGAATATCGTAATCAATGGAGACTTCATGAACGCCAATCATCAGCGAGTCTTTAGTGTCATAAATTTCCACATCTTCTAGCAGAATTGTGTCGAACCATTTGATATTCACATAAGAAACATTGGCATTAAAACCTGTTTTTTCGGAGAGGTAACTAGATACTTTTTGGATGAGTTTTGTTTGTACCATGGGTATCTGAATGGCAACAAACAGCAGCAAGAACAAAATAAATAGCGCAAGAATAAGCCTGATTGCTATTTTGACAATCGGTTTTTTGATAAATTGCGTTTTGTTTTTCTTTTCAGTCAATACCCAATGAATATTACTATACTTGCCGTAGAGTCATCGTGTGACGAAACATCGGCGTCTATTATTAAAAATGGTCATATACTAAGTAACGTAATTGCCACACAAACAGTGCATGCTAATTATGGTGGTGTTGTTCCTGAATTGGCCTCCAGAGCCCATCAGCAAAATATTATTCCCGTAATCAACGATGCACTAACTCAGGCAAATATAAACAAATCTGATTTGAGTGCGATGGCTTTTACGCAAGGACCGGGATTATTAGGAGCATTATTGGTAGGTAGCTCTTTTTCCAAGGCGATGGCATTGGCATTGGATATTCCCTTGATAGGGGTAAATCACATGCAGGCGCATATTTTGGCGCATTTTATCGAAGATACTAAGCCAAATTTTCCGTTTTTATGTCTGACCGTAAGTGGTGGGCATACGCAAATTGTTTTGGTGAAAGATTATCTGGAGATGGAAATAATCGGGCAGACTAGGGACGATGCAGTAGGAGAGGCATTTGATAAGTCGGCAAAAATATTAGGAATGGATTATCCAGGCGGTCCGCTGATTGATAAACATGCGATGAACGGAAATCCTTTGGCGTATGAATTTTCTAAAACAAAAATCCCAGACTATGATTTTTCTTTCAGTGGTATCAAAACCTCCATTCTGTATTTTTTGAGA
>Ga0256840_1000726_pt1 | contig 32966 bp, 35 predicted proteins | sample 355202metaG_FD_185969 | JGI IMG/M metagenome (GOLD analysis project Ga0256840, IMG submission 185969) | Hydrothermal vent microbial communities from Mid Atlantic Ridge, Atlantic Ocean - 355-202 | ecosystem: Environmental > Aquatic > Marine > Hydrothermal vents | place: Atlantic Ocean: Mid...
AATAAAACAGTAATAAAGATTAAATTATATATTGGAAAGACTAGAAATACATACCAAACGATTACGCATTCGGAATTTAAAATTATCCGATTTAAAAGATTTTCATTTTTATAGATCCAATCCCGAAGTTGTTAAATTTCAAGGTTTTGATGTGAAAAATTTAGAAGAATGCCGAGAGTTTATCCGAACTCAAATGCATCAATTATTTGGTAAACCAATGGAATGGGTACAATATGGTATTGAAAAACTAGAAAATAATAAATTAATTGGCGATTGTGCCATTAAGATTAGTAGTAATGATGAGGGAACTGCTTCAATTGGCATAACGTTATCGCCAAAAGAACAAAACAAAGGCTATGCAAAGGAAGTAATGTTAGGTATTCTTCATTTTTTATTTGAACAACAAAATGTACATCGTGTGGTGGAAACTTTAATTACAAATAATATTTCTTCAGAAAAATTAGTATTAAGTATTGGATTTCGAAAAGAAGGTATATTTTTGGAGAGTAGTTTTGTAGAAGATAAATGGATAGATTCACTTCAATATGCAATGCTCAAAAAGGAATGGAAAAAATTAAAGCATTACTAAAATGGAATTTTACAGTTTACAAAATACTAAAATAAAAACATCTTTTAAAGATGCTGTAATTCAAGGAATTGCCTCGGATAAAGGTTTGTTTTTTCCTACTGAAATAAAAGCATTAGACTCCTCTTTTTGGAAAAATATAGAAAACTATTCTAATACAGATATTGCGTTTGAGCTAATTGCTCCTTTTGTAGATCATATTGATGCTATTGTACTTAAAAAAATTATTGCAGATACTTTAAATTTTGATTTTCCTGTGGTACAAATTGAAGATAACATTCATACTTTGGAACTTTTTCATGGTGCTACTATGGCTTTTAAAGATGTTGGCGCTCGTTTTATGGCTCGTTGTTTACAACATTTTAAAATTAAAAATGATGTTACCGTTTTAGTTGCTACTTCTGGCGATACTGGTGGTGCTGTTGCAAACGGTTTTTTAGATGTTAAAGGTGTACATGTTGTTATTCTTTATCCAAAAGGGAAAGTTAGTGACATTCAAGAAAAGCAATTGACTACACTTGGAAAAAACATTACTGCTCTCGAGGTTGATGGTGTTTTTGACGATTGTCAAGATATGGTTAAAACTGCTTTTTTAGATACCGATATTACGGATAAAATACAATTGACTTCTGCAAATTCGATTAATGTTGCACGTTGGCTTCCGCAAATGTTTTATTTTGCTTTTGCATATAAACAACTAAAAAAGCTAAATAAAGAAATTGTGTTTTCTGTTCCTAGTGGTAATTTTGGAAATATCTGTGCTGGTTTTATGGTACAAAAATTAGGCATGCCTATTAAAACTATTATTGCTGCTACCAATGCAAATGACGTTGTTCCTACGTATCTAGAAACCGAAATTTACAATCCACAAAAATCCATTCAAACCATTTCGAATGCCATGGATGTTGGTAATCCTAGTAATTTTATTCGTATAAAAGCAATTTTTAAGAACAGTTTTAGACAATTAAAAAAACATTTGGTTTCCTATCGTTTTACCGATTACGAAACTCGCGAAACCATTAAAAAAATACATACAAATTCTAATTATATTACCGATCCTCATGGAGCGATTGGTTATCTCGGTTTAAAAAAATATTCTCTAAAAGACAATCAAGTTGGTGTGTTTTTAGAAACTGCACATCCTGTTAAGTTTTTAGATGTTGTCAATCCTCTTGTAAATATCGAAATTCCTATTCCACTACAAATAGAATCCGTTTTAAACAAGCCAAAAGTAGCGATTAGTATAAAAAACTATGATGATTTAAAAAATTATTTGTTGAACTAAATTTATTATATTGGAAGATAATTACATTTCAAAACGAAAACCTTCGTATAAAATTACAAAGCAACTTCGTGAGTACTTAAAGAAATATGGTCGTGATTTTGAAGTTTCTATCTCTTACGAAGATTTATTACGCTTTAGCGGTGGTATCGAAATTTTTGATAAAAATGATAACGATACCTTATGGCTTAGTGTGTACTATAACGAATTTGAGAAACGAGAAATTGACAATTCGCTTAAAAAAATCTATTCTATTTTACATTACGATGGTAAAGATAATATCTACGATCATTTAATAATTGATAGTATTGACTTTTGTACTTTTGGTAATTCGAAACCTTTTCGGATTAAAATTCGTAATATTTTAAACCAAAATTACACCTATTTTTATGTTAAACAAGCAGATGCTTCGAGAGTTTATGGCTTAGAATTAGAAGAATTGCTCTCACCAAACAATATTAATTTTATTATCCATAAAGATACTTTAATCGAAGAGCATATCATTGGTATTCCTGGAGATATATACATTAACGAACATTTAGATAATCTTTCTGAAATTTCTAAATCTCAAATTGCCAAAGAGTTCGTGAAATTTAACGAAAGGTGTTTTATTCGCCTATTAGGCGATATGCGCTCTTACAATTATGTTTTTATTTTAAGTCATGATTTTGACAGAATTCAATATCGTTTAAGAGCCATTGATTTTGACCAACAATCTTTTGAAGGTGCTATAAACATTTACAAACCTCAATTTTTTAAAGAAAATTACAATTTGGTACAAATGGTTTCTAAAATATTAAAAAAAGAATCTATTGAACAATATATCGTAGAAGAACGTTCGTCTATTGCTAAAAGAGCTTTGAGCGAACACGAACGCTTAAATTCTTTAATAGCATGTATGCAAAACGATACCATTTCGTTGGCAAACAAAACCGAACAATTAAAAACGGATTTGTTTAAATTAACCAAAGATATTAATTTTAAATATGCCAAAAATATGGGCGATGTCTTAAAAAGTTCTTTGGATTTTGTGATTCGAAATTATAAGCATATTTAATACGTTTGGTGTTTTTTGTTACAATCTCATCTTTACTCTAATTTATTTTATATCGAACCGAGATTAAAAACATTTTTCATTAAAAATTAGCGTAATTATTTATTATCAAATATCTTTACACTCTAATTAATTTTTTACAATGAAAAATACCGCTTTAACTCATATACATGAAGCTCTTGGAGCAAAATTAGTTGCATTTGCTGGTTACAATATGCCTGTGCAATACGAAGGTGTTAATTCTGAACATGAAACGGTTCGTAAGGCTGTTGGCGTTTTTGACGTTTCACACATGGGAGAATTTCTAATCGAAGGCGAAAATGCTTTACAATTAATTCAAAAAGTAACTAGTAACGATGCCCAAAAACTAGAAATTGGCGACGCCCAATATTCGTGTTTTCCAAATGAAGATGGTGGAATTGTTGACGATTTGATTTGCTACAGAATTAAAGAAAACACCTATTTATTGGTAGTTAATGCTTCCAATATTGTAAAGGATTGGGATTGGATTTGTAAATACAATGAAGATATTGGCGCTACAATACGCAATATTTCCGAAGGATACTCTTTGCTCGCAATACAAGGACCTAAAGCTGTGGAAGCGATGCAAAGTCTAACTTCTGTAGATCTGGCTGCTATTAAATTTTACACGTTTAAAGTTGGCAATTTTGCTGGAATTGATAATGTAATTATCTCCGCAACTGGTTATACTGGTTCTGGTGGTTTTGAAATCTACTGTAGAAATGAAGAAGTAGAGCAAATTTGGAATAAAATTTTTGAAGCTGGTGCAGATTTTGGTATCAAACCTATTGGTCTTGCTGCTCGTGATACTTTGCGTTTAGAAATGGGTTATTGCTTGTATGGAAATGATATTAACGATACAACTTCGCCAATTGAAGCTGGACTAGGCTGGATTACCAAATTTTCGAAATGCTTTGTAAATGATAAAGCGCTTAAAAAACAAAAAGAAGAGGGCGTTTCTAAAAAATTAGTCGCTTTTGAATTAACAGAACGTGGTATTCCTCGTCACGATTACGATATTGTAGATGCCAATGGTACCAAAATTGGTATCGTAACTAGCGGCACGATGAGTCCTAGTCTTAAAAAAGGTATCGGAATGGGTTATGTGCCTAAAGAATTTTCTAAAAAAGGAACTAAAATTTTCATTCGAGTTCGTAAAAAACAGATTCCTGCTATTGTAGTTAAATTGCCTTTTTATAAAGGGTAGTTTAGTTTTCATAAATCAGTCCAATGCTATTTTTGTACTTGAAAAAGACAAAAGACAACTTTCAGGAGCTATCAACCAACGAATTTTAAAAAAGTAATACCAATTTAAAATATATGAAAATATCTATTACCATTTTATCGTTTCTATTTTTATACCAATTCAATTCTGAAATGCGCTAAATAGATTTAAAATATTTTTATGTTTTACAATCTTGAAATTTCAAGCATAGCATAGCTATGGTTTAAATTTAAAGTGTAGTAAAACCGTGAAAAGATAAATAATTTATAGCGTATTTTGATGTTGAGTTGGTATTATACAACAGTTGTACAAAATTTTAAGACATAATGGTTGGAACAAAGTACAACTAATCGAAACAAAAAACAAAGAATATCGTGCTAATGAAGAAAGATATCCACATAGCTGGAGTATTGTTAACAACAAGAAACTTTTTGAATGGATACTACAATAATAATTTAATAAAAAATTTATCCAAAAGCCAATTTATAAATTCGGTCAATGGCAACTGATAATTCTCCAATACTAATAATTCTACTTTTGCGAATGGTCTCTTTAGCATCAAATAAAACAAGAATAGTAGGTTCTACAAACACACTATATTTTGCAGGAATTGTTGGTGTTTTGTCCATATCTATAAAATAAAACGGAATTTTAGGAAACTCTTCTTCTAACATTTTAATTACTTTAGGTTCAAGAGCTTCTCCAACATTACAAGTTACTCTAGAAAAATAAAGCAAAACACCTAAATTTTCTTTAATTATCGTTTCAAATTCTTGTTCGTTATTTATAATAGTATAGTTCATTGTGTAATTATTTATCTTTTTATCGTCTAATACCAACTCAACATCAAAATATTTTAAATCTATTTAGCTCATTTTGAAATTGAATTGGTATAAATGTATGCCAAAAATAAGGAGAGATACCTCTAATAATGTAATCTTTGTTACTTATAAACCTGAGTACGCCTAATAATTCGTTTACAGTTTAGATTATTTTTTTCATAGTCGAAGATAAATTTTAGAAGGATTATCTAGATAATTCAAAGAAATTTAGCGAGATTATGAGAAAAATAATCAAACCCGAAAGGAAAACAAATAAAAGGCAATCTTTTTTGAATAATTTTTAAGAAATAACAGGTTATACCTTAAAAATTATTCTTCAAATCTCACCATTTCTTCATTTTCTGTAAATAGAAGTCTTAGTCGAAATCAGGTTATAACTTATCCTTATAATAAAATCAAAAAAAATGATACAGGAATTAAATAGTATCCACTAAAAAAAAAGTAATTTTGTAAAAGAAAATAAATAATGAATTATGGCTGAAAATATAGAAAGAATAAAATGTTTAATTATTGGATCTGGTCCTGCTGGATATACCGCAGCAATTTATGCTTCTAGAGCAGAATTAAAACCTGTTATGTATACTGGAATGCAAATGGGAGGACAATTAACAACAACAACAGAAGTTGATAATTTTCCTGGATATCCTAATGGTACAGATGGTACGGCAATGATGGAAGATTTAAAAAATCAAGCAGAACGTTTTGGAACGGAAGTCCGTTTTGGAATGGTTACTAAGGTAACATTTAGCAAAGAAATTGGAGGAATTCATACAGTAATTGTAGATAACGAAAAAACAATAGAAGCTGAAACCGTAATTATAAGTACTGGAGCTACTGCAAAATATTTAAACATTGAAAGCGAACAACGCTTAATTGGTGGCGGTGTTTCTGCATGTGCTACTTGCGATGGTTTCTTTTATAAAGGACAAGATGTAATTGTTGTTGGTGCTGGTGATACTGCTGCAGAAGAGGCTACTTATTTATCTAATATTTGTAAAAAAGTTACTATGTTAGTTCGTAAAGATTATATGAAAGCTTCTAAAGCGATGCAAAAACGTGTAAACAAAACCAAAAATATCGAGGTATTATACAACACTGAAATTGATGAAGTTTTAGGAGAAAAAACAACTTTTGGCGATGAAGTTGTTGTTGGTGTTAGAGCCATTAACAATCAAACTAAAGAAAAACAAGTAATTGACGTTACTGGTGTGTTTATTGCCATAGGACACAAACCAAATACCGATATTTTTAAAGGAATTTTAGATATGGATACTGTTGGTTATTTAATTACCGAAGGAAAATCTACCAAAACAAACTTACCTGGTATTTTCGCTTCAGGCGATGTACAAGATGCTATTTACAGACAAGCAGTTACTGCTGCCGGAACTGGTTGTATGGCTGCCTTAGATGCAGAACGTTATTTAGGTTCTTTAGAATAATACCAAGTTGACATCAAAATAAGTCAAATTAGTATAGCTAAAATTTTTATAGTGCACATTTATATTAACCCTAACATTTTTTTAATCTTGTTAGGGTTAATTTTTATGAATTTTATTAATTCTTAGGTGTAATTTCTCTACTTTTGAAAAAAATAAATACATGTGTAATAATTTCAATAAAAAATTTATAGACGAAGCAGCAAAAGCAATGGAAGAAAAAAATTTAGAACCAGTACCAAATACACCAAACCACCAATATTTTATGAACGAGGCTGTAAAAGCTGCTATAAAAGGAATGACCGCAAATGAGGGTGGTCCATTTGGATGTGTTGTTGTTAAAGATGGTAAAGTAATTGGTAGAGGAAACAATAAAGTCACCTCTACAAATGATCCAACAGCTCATGCAGAAGTAACCGCTATACGTGATGCTTGTAAAAATCTCAATTCATTTCAATTAGACGACTGTATTATTTATACAAGTTGTGAACCTTGTCCGATGTGTTTAGGTGCCATTTATTGGGCAAGACCCAAAAAAGTATATTATGGTTCTAATCAAAAAGATGCTGCAAACATAGGTTTTGACGATCAATTTATTTACGATGAAATTCCTTTACCATACGAAAAACGAAGTATTCCATTCGAGCAATGTGAACGTGAAACAGCATTAAAACCGTTTCAACTTTGGAGTGCTAAAGAAGATAAAACAGAATATTAACCTGAGTTTTCTATGTTTATCAATTACGGTTCGGAAGAGCTACATCTAAATACTGAAAAAGTACCAAATTATACCTGTAAAAATTGTGCTAGTTTAAATACTACTTATTTAACTATTACTTTAAATTATTTTTATTTGTATTGGGTTCCATTTTGCGCTACACAAAAAAATGTATATACTAAATGTGAAAATTGTCATCAATATATAGATAAAAAACAGTTTTCTAATCAATTAGATTTTACTTATTCAAACATTAAGTTAAATACGAAAATACCTATTTGGCCTTTTTCTGGATTGTTTATTGTAATTGGTTTAATTTTAATGATGTATTTAGATAAAATAATTGATTAATTTAGTTGCGCTAAAACGATTACATTACTCATTATAATGTAGGTATTTCTGTAAAGTCACATCTTCACAAATAAAAGATAGATTTTTATTATAAATTCCTTTATATTCCGAATAAACAGCATTACAATTACTTTCATTATAATGGTTTACAATCACTAACTTTCCTGCATCTAAAAAATTCTGCGCTCCTGTAACATCCCACCAATTTTTATCATTATGAAATGACTCGTATAAAACACCATCAAAGTTTATAGTATCTTCTGTCATATTCTTAGCCATACATTTCATACCTTTTTCATGAACGTAAGTACATAACTCGTTAAAATAAGCGATTCCTTCTTGCTTTGTGACTTGAAATCCATATTGTACTCTTAGAGAATCGTCATAAATCCAATCCATATTATCAAATTCTACCCAATCGCAACCCCAATTTGCTAGTTTATCAATTCTAGCTTTCATAACTTCTATAATACCAGTCGTTGTTGAATTTACAAAATATTCTCCTGCCCATTGTCCCCAAACTGTAGTAACCAAAAAAGGTTGTAATACTGTAAAATCGGTACGCCAATCTTCTCCAGTACCAATACTAATATAACCTCCTACTTCATTTCCTTGTGCTTTTATTTCTGCAATGTAATTTGCTACATTATTTTCAAATGGGTCTAATAATACATAAGCATTTTTTGCATTATTAATAATATCTACTATTTTATCTGCTTCAAAATTCTCTTGATATGCCTGATTATATATCGGTTTTGCTTTACTAATATCTGATTCTTGACTTTCGTCACTACGACATGAGATTCCAAATATAATAAACAATACTAGCAATATTAATTTTAAAGATTGATTCATAATAAAAGGCTATGTGAATTTATATAATACCCATCAAACGAAATTTTTAATATGATATTGTCTAAATAAAAAATGAGATAGCTTAAAGTACTATCTCATTATAAAATTTTAAATGCATGGTTCTTTTAGTCTGCATCTAAGTAATCTGGAATATTATCTCCATCGGTATCTTTTGCATCACTTGGGTTTCCATTATTATCTGGATCTGCATTTTCATCTTTTGTTAATATACCATCTCCGTCATCATCACTATCTAAATAGTTTGGTGTATTATCGCCATCTGTATCCAATGCATCATCTGGGTTTCCATCGCCATTTGCATCAACACTCTCATAAATAGTTAATATTCCATCATTCTCATCATCAACATCAATAAAATCTGAAACGCCATCGCCATCTGTATCATCGTCTTTGTTATCTCCATCTCCATTATAATCTTCGTATATGGATTTTACTCCATCTCTATCTTGATCATTTCTTTTTACTAAAGCCATTTCTACATGAAACATAATTGGCTCATTTGCTCCAATGGTTGCTGTACCTAAATTTCGATATGCCAATCCAGATGGAATAATAATAATTCCTTTACCTGTTTGATCAAATTCGAATGGCATTCCTATTGTTGTAACATTTATACCAGAATTAAAATTTGGCAATGCATAAGTCCAACCATTAATTACACCTCCATATAAATTTGCCCAAAATGTATAGGATTCATTTTTATCAAATACGGTTTTAGCCTCATCTAATAATAACCCTTTGTAATTTACTAATGCAGAATCTATTCGTGTTGGAGCCATATTTACTCCATCTGGCGTATCTTTTATATAGTAAATTTTAAAACTGATGCTAGAAAAATTAACCTCTTGTTCTACAGCTTGATTTATCATTGGAGTTTCATTAGCCTCTATTTTTTTTACTTCTCCAAAATGTTCGTCATTCGCAGGTGGTATATAAAAATGAGTTTCTAAATAAGTTCGTATTGTTTCATCATCTTTTAATGCTTGTGCAACATGATCGAAAGGTTCTAAATTATCTTCGTCTTTTTTACAAGAAAAAAACAATACCAATAAGGCAGTTGCAAGGAATAAATATTTTATTTTCATTCTATTATTATCTTTACTTAATTTAGGGCGCAATTTACTGCAATTATTTTAATTTTATGAGCGAAATAGTATTTTAACTTTTATTTAATAATATCATTAAAAATAGTAAATTTGCAACTATGAAAAACATAGCCATAACTTTAGTTGCAATTATTGCTGTATTCTCTTGTAAGAAAAAGGCAAATCTAATAACAGAAATTCTTCCTAAAACACATGTTGGATATTTTATTAAAGGATCTATAGTATCTTCCGAGGATATAGATGTTTATTTGCAAAAGCAAGAGATTGACAAAAGTTTTACCACAGTTAAAACGACACAAGTTTTAAACAATCAATTTTTCTTTTCGGATACTATTGTTTCTGCAAAATTATTGTACATTGGCTTTAGTAATTCTAATAAAAAAATACCAGTTATTGTCAATAATTTTGAGACATTTATTACAATTAATTCTAAAATTGAAGATGCTATAGTTTTAGGATCGCCTTTACAAAAAAATTATACTAAATATATAACGGACTTAATTCCTGCAAAAAATAAATTTGTCTATAAATTGGAGTTTATAAAAAATAATTCTAATTCCGTTTTATCTGCAATCATACTTCAGCAAATGCTAGGTAAAACTAAATGGCGTCTAGGACAAAATAAAAAAGCATTTACATATCTAAGTCCTAAAATTCAAAATTCTAATATTGGAAAAGAAATTGCTTTATTCATTACGGAGAACGAACCTTTAGTAAAGGAGCAAGAAAGTATTGCCGAAGTAAGTATGGATCCTAAAATTTCTAATGAAATTCCTGTTGAAATTGTTGTTAAAAAATCTTCTACAATTATACTTCCAAAAAGAAGAAAAGCTACCAATTTTTATGGAGAATCTGTTAATGGTAATGATATTTCGTTGGCTTCTATTACTAAAAATGCCAAAGTTACTCTTATTGATTTTTGGGCAAGTTGGTGTGAACCATGTAGAGCTCAAAACCCACATTTAAAACGGTTATATAACAAATATCACAGTAAAGGGTTTCATATCGTTGGTGTCTCCGAAGATAAATATGTAGATATTAATGCGTGGAAAAATGCAATTGCTACGGATGGCTTAAATTGGAATCATATCATAGATGATAATGGAAGAATTGCTGGAATGTTTGGCGTTAAAGGCATTCCACATACAGTATTATTAGACCAAAATGGAGGTATCATTTTTGCAAAAAAATCAAGCTATACTATTGAAAAAAAATTAAAAGAAATATTTGGCTTTTAATTTATATTAAAATCTAGAGTTGTTAATAAAAAACGCCAAAATTGATGTTTTTTTTATGTGTTACATCAAAAAAATAGTACTTTTGTTATTCACGACTAAACTAAAAAAAGTTGAAATTATCAAAAGAAATAAAAAGTGGAGTTATTGCAATAGTAGCAATTGCATTAATAATTTGGGGATATAATTTTTTACAAAAACAAAATTTATTTGACAGCTCTCGAATCTATTATTCTGAGTTTACTAATATCCAAGGATTAACTACAGCAAGTATTGTTAGCATTAATGGCTTTCAAGTAGGAAATGTTCAAAGTATACGGTTTAATCCTAAAAAAAAAGGAAATCTTATTGTAGGATTTAGCATTAATAATGATTTTAAATTTTCCAAAAATAGCACTACTAAAATTACTCCTGCTTTAATGGGTGGAGCCGAACTATCTATCGTACCAAAATACGATGGAGAAAATGCCAGTTCTGGCACCTATCTAATTGGAAGTTCTGAACAAAGTATGATGAGTTCTCTTTCTAAAAAATTAACTCCTATAGAAGAAAAATTAAATACAACACTACTCGATGCAGATAAACTACTTGTAAACCTCAATACAATTCTAGATGAAAAAACACAGCAAAATTTAAAAAGTGCAATAACAAATTTGAATGTTACATTACGGAATTTTAAAAATGCATCTGTTTCTTTAGATGGTATGCTTGTAGAAATTAAACCAAAACTAAGTTCTGTATTAGACAACGTAGATGGTGCTGCAAGAAATCTAAAAACAGTTACCGCAGATTTTGAAAAAGCCCACTTAGGAGACAGTTTAAAGCAAACCGTAACCAAGTTAAATGCGGCATTAACAAAATTTGACAACTTACTAGCAAACATAGATAGTGGCGATGGAACGATTGGAAAATTATTAAAAGATGAAGGTCTTTACAATAATCTTGAAAATGCATCTAAAGAGCTAGAGGAATTATTACGGGAAGTAAAAGAACATCCAAAACGTTTTGTACACCTTTCTCTTTTTGGAAAAAAAGACAAGAGAGGTTATGTTAGAGATACAACTCGAAAATAAAAGTCCGCATAGGCAAACTTTATTAATTTGAACTTAAAATAAATGCAATACATACCAAACATCATCTTCGCAATACTACTACTATTTGGAGTAGGATTTTTTGTTAAAAACATCCGTAAAATTATTCGAAATATTAAATTAGGAAAGGATATTGACAGAACAGACAATAAATCGGAACGATGGAAAAACATGGCTAATATTGCACTTGGACAGTCCAAAATGGTTAAAAGACCAGTCTCTGGTTTGTTGCATATTATTGTTTATTTAGGTTTTATTATTATTAATATTGAAGTTTTAGAAATTATTATAGATGGTTTGTTTGGTACACATCGTGTATTTGCTCCTCTAGGTTCTTTATATAATTTTTTAATTGGTTCTTTTGAAATACTTGCTTTTTTAGTTTTAATTTCGGTCACTATTTTTTGGATTAGAAGAATGATTATTAAAATTCCACGTTTTTGGAATAAAGAAATGAAAGGGTTTCCAAAAAACGATGCTTTGTATATTTTATATTTTGAAATGGTATTGATGAGTTTATTTTTATTTATGAATGCAGCCGATATTAATTTACAAAACTTAGATGCTGCACACTACACTAAAGCTGGAGCATTTCCAATAAGTCAATTTATAGCTCCTCTCCTATCTGGTTTATCCGAAGCATCGCTAATTTTGTTAGAACGTTCTGCTTGGTGGATTCATATCACAGGTATTTTCATCTTCTTAAACTACTTATACTACTCGAAACACTTGCATATATTATTGGCTTTTCCAAATACATTTTATGCGAATCTAGAAGCAAAAGGTAAATTTAAAAATAACAAAACGGTTACCAAAGAAGTTAAATTGATGCTAGATCCAGATGCCGATCCTTATGCAATACCAGAAGAAGATCCAGATGCTGTTGTCGAAAAATTTGGTGCTAGTGATGTAACTGATTTAAGTTGGGTGCAATTAATGAATGCATATACGTGTACAGAATGTGGACGTTGTACATCTGTTTGTCCTGCTAATCTTACTGGTAAAGAATTATCTCCAAGAAATATTATGATGAAAACAAGAGATCGTTTGGAAGAAGTTGGAAAAAATATCGATAAGAATAAAGAATTTAAAGACGATAACAAACAATTATTAAACGATTATATTACTCCAGAAGAACTTTGGGCTTGTACTACTTGTAATGCATGTGTGGAAGAATGTCCTATTAATATTGATCCGCTATCTATTATTATGGATTTGCGACAATTCCTAGTAATGGAACAATCTGCTGCTCCGCAAGAACTAAATATGATGATGACTAATATTGAAAATAATGGCGCTCCATGGCAGTACAACCAAATGGATCGTTTAAATTGGAAAGATGAAGAATAAATAAGAAGGTAAGATAAAAAATGATAACAAAGGAAAATGACAAAAAAATTAGAAGAATTAAAAGATGATAAAGGCAATTTAATTAGTCCTATTTTGCCAGAAGGAGTAAAGAATTATTTAATTGATATTGATGGAACTATTTGTGAAGATATTCCAAATGAAGAGCCAGAACGTATGCTTACTGCAAAACTATATCCAGATGCATTAGTTACATTAAATAAATGGTACGATGAAGGTCATAATATTTGTTTTTTTACTTCCAGAACAGAGCAGCATAGAGAATATACAGAAATCTGGCTTAAAAAAAATGGTTTTAAGTACCACAGTCTACTTATGGGAAAACCAAGAGGTGGAAATTACCATTGGATTGATAACCATTTAGTAAAAGCAACACGTTATCGTGGAAAATTTACAGATTTAGTAGAAAAAGAAGTTAAAATACAGGTTTTTGATGATGGAAAACACGAAGGATAATTTCTTCTATTTTATCAAAAAACACATAAATAACAAAACAATGAATGTACCAACGATGGCAGAAATGCTAGCACAAGGCAAAAAACCAGAAATATTATTTTGGGTTGGAGCTGCTGGAAGTTACGACGATAGAGCAAAAAAAATAACAAGAGCTTTTGTGAAAATTTTACACGAAGCTAAAGTTGATTTTGCAGTTTTAGGAGTGGAAGAAAGTTCTACTGGAGATGTTGCTAAAAGAGCTGGAAATGAAATGTTATTCCAGATGCAAGCCTTAATGAATATTGAAGTATTAAATGGATATGAAGTAAAAACAATAGTTACTGCAGATCCACATTCTTACAATACTTTTAAAAATGAATATCCAGAATTAGGTGGAAAGTATACCGTTTTTCATCACACACAATATCTCAAAAAGCTAATTGATGAAAATCGTTTAACTATTAATAACAGTAAATTAAAAGATAAATTAGTAACATACCACGACCCATGTTATTTAGGAAGAGCAAATGGCGAATATGAAAGTCCACGTACATTAATAAAAAAATTAGGTGTAAAATATGCCGAGATGAAACGTCATAAAGCAAGTGCATTATGTTGTGGAGCTGGTGGTGCACAAATGTTTAAAGATGCCGAAAAAGGAAATAAAGAAATTAATATTTTACGAACAGAAGATGCACTAGAGACAAAACCAGAAATAATAGCAACTGGTTGTCCTTATTGTAATACGATGTTAACAGATGGGATAAAAGCGAAAGAAAAAGAAGGACAAATAAAAGTTCTTGATATTGCTGAATTAATCGCGAATGCGAATGGTTTAGTATGAGATAAATGATAACTCCAATAAAAACCCTTATAAAAATGGAGAATATAAATACACTCGAAAAACAACTAAAAGAAACGCAAGAACTTCTTGAAAAAATAAATGAAGATAAAAGTGAAATCGAACAGTTAAAAATTTATAAAATTATTTTTGGCTTATTAGCTATTGTATTTTTTTTATCTACATTGTGGTTGGTTCTTAGAAAAACAGCTCCAATTGAAAAAGAAATTGATCCAAATTATACTTTAGTACGAATTGACTCCTTAAAAAATTACAAACAGTATTATTTTTCAAAAAATCTCGGTAATAATGTTAATTTAAAAAATGAAAAGGTTATTTACTTAGTACAAATAGGTGCCTTTGAATTTTTTAAATTAAATGCAACTAAAATTAATGGATTCAAACAATTTAATGAAGATGGCTTAAATAAAATAACGGTTGGGACATTTACCAAGTACCTAAATGCAAAGCAACTACAAGACGAACTCATAGACTTAGGTTTTGAAGATTGTTTTTTATCTTCTAGATCTTATGGTAAATTAATAGATATTAGAGAAGCCTTATCACTTAGTAATGAACCAGAATATTTAGAACAATAATGCTCGAGAATTCACAAATATTTGAAACTAATTTACCAGAAATTGAAAAGGTGAAATTTAAACGCATTCATAAAAATTATTTAAAGGTAATCCTTCTTAATATCTTCTTATTTTGCACCCTATTAATTACTGCGAATATCTTACTTTTTTTATTTAAAGACAGCCTTTACACATATATACAACCAATATATGTATATACATCTATATTTCTATTTTCACTTCTACTTCTACTCTATTATTATATCGGATTTACAAAACGTAAATACGCAATACGGCAAAAGGATATTTCGTATAAAAGTGGAGTTTTTATAAAATCAACAACGACGGTTCCATTTAATAGAATACAACATATTGAAATAGATGAAGGTTTTTTTTCTCGATTCTTTAAACTTGCATCAATTAATATCTATACTGCTGGTGCCGAAGGTAAAGATTTAGAAATTAGAGGCGTTTCTAAAGAAAATGCGTTTCGAATAAAAGAATTTATTACCTCAATTATTTATGAATAATTCGTTAGATTTTTCGACGTTTAGTAGACAGTCTGTTGGCGGAATTGTTTTTATTTATTTAAAAAATTTATATGCTATTTTTAAAAAATTATGGGTAGCCTTTTTACCAATTCTAGCAAGTCAAAACAAATCTAAAAGTATCCTATTTGCTATTAGTTTAATTTTGGTTGTTTTATTATTCTTTCTTATAAAATCAATTTTATCATATCTTTTTTATCAATTTAAAATTGAAGACAATCACTTTATTGTAAAGCATGGCATTTTACGAAAGATACAGGTTTCTATTCCTTTTGAAAAAATTCAAAACATTAATTTTAAGCAAAATTTTATTCATCAACTAATCAAAGTCACACAGGTTGATATAGAAACAGCAGGAGCAAAATCGGTTGAAATATCTATAAAAGCGTTAAGTATCGAAAAGGCAAAAGCGATTAAGCACTTAATATATAGCTCTAAAAAAAATCAAAGTGAGAATTTTGAAGAAACAAATACTGAAATAAATAAACCGATATTAAGAATATCTCCAACGATGCTTTTAAAAGAAGGCATTACCGAAAATCACTTTAAAAGTTTTATCTTATTTGCTGCTTTTTTATTTAGTATTTACAGTCAAAATAGAAATTTTTTTAAGGATAATATAATCCTAAAATCTGTTGAAAAACAATTTGGAGAAATTACCAATACATTATATGGTATTTTTATATTAATTGTATTTGCTTTGTCTATTTCATTAATTATTTCTTTTATCAAGGTTTTTTTAATTCATTTTAATTTATCTGTATATTATAAAGACAAAGTTTTAGAAATTGTTCAAGGATTGCTGACAAAAAAACACCAAATTTTAAAAAAAGAAAAAGTCCAAAGTATTGTAATTTCTACCAATCCATTAAAGAGAAAATTTTGTCTTTCTAGTGTTTATTTTAAGCAAGTATCTAATGCAAAAAAGCCAGGAAAAAAATCGCTTCCAACACGTATTATTGGTTGCAATAGCAAACATTTAGATACTATAAAACAGTTTTTATATGGTAATATTGACTTTGCAAATTGTAAAAAACACAAACCACATAATTATTATATCGTTCAAATGGCAATTCGAAATCTGTTCTTACTTCTAATTCTAAATACAATAATTTTAGCCACTAACGATTATCCTTTATTTTATATGAATATTGGATTAGTTCCATTACTTATTTTCTTCATCTATAAAAAATATCAAAAATCTTATTTTAAATTTAACGAAAATTTATTGATTGTTGGTTCTGGCAAAATTGGTACAGATACAACCTATTTTCCATATTATAAATTACAATCTATTGAATTACGACAAACAATTTTTCAAAAAAAGCGAACTATTTACGATATAATTTTACAAAATGCAACTGAAAAAATTAAATTGCCTTGTGTAAACCAAAGAACTGCAAATTATATCTATAACTATTTCCTATATCAAACCGAAATTTCAACAAAAAAATGGATGTAAAAAATTATATACAAGCTGCCAGATTACGTACACTACCACTATCTATTTCTGGAATTATTGTTGGGAGTTTTATCGCTTATGCCGAAGGTTATTCTAATATATATATTGTGATTTTAGCTTTATTAACGACTATCGGATTTCAAATTTTATCCAATTTTGCTAACGATTATGGCGATGGGGTTAAAGGTACAGATAATGAAGAGCGTATTGGTCCAAAACGAGCTTTACAAAGTGGAACAATTAGCGAAAAACAAATGTTAAATGCTATTAAAACAACTGGTTTTATAACCTTTATTATTGCATTGGTATTAATTTATGTTTCTTTTGGCAAAACTAATTTTTTGTATAGTCTTTTATTTTTAATGCTTGGAATCGTTAGTATTGCCGCTGCCATAAAATATACTATGGGAAAAAACGCTTATGGTTATAGTGGTTTTGGCGATGTTTTTGTTTTTTTATTTTTTGGATTATTAAGTGTTTGTGGTACTTATTTTTTGTTTACGAAACAAATAGACTTTTTTGTTTTTTTACCTGCAATATCTATTGGTTTTCTGAGCAGTGCTGTATTAAATTTGAATAACATGAGAGATATTGAAAACGATAAATCTGCTAATAAGAATACACTTGTGGTAAAAATGGGAAGTAAAAAAGCAAAATATTATCACTATTTTTTAATTATTTGTAGTTTTTTATTTACTATAGCTTATACTTTATTAAACTACCAATCTATAAAACAATTCCTATTTATTATAGCCTTTATTCCTATTTTTATTCATTTAATAAACGTTGTCAAAACAACCAATCCAAAAGATTTTGATCCCGAATTAAAAAAATTAGCTCTAAGTACCTTTTTGTTTGCTTTACTTTTTGGAATTGGCTTGGTTTTGTGATTTTATTTATAAGCTCTTCTTTGATAAAGCAAAAATTATTTAATTACCTGTCTCTAATTTCAAATTTTCCTTAAATTTTTGCTGAATTTCCTCATACATTTTATAAATTAATTGAATTTTCTTTGGATGTTCATCTTTTCTGTAACTCAATTCCCAAAAAATATTTTTGTTATTTTTTAATCTAAAAGTAACTCCTAAACTACCCTCGTCAACAACGTTCGGACTTCCAAATATTTGATTTCTACTAAAATATTTATCCGAAATATTTGCTAGAATCTTTTTATAGTCTGAGTTATTGTCAATAATAGTTATTGTATCTATATTAATCAATGCTGTATCTTTATATTCTTCTATATATTTATAGATATAATTATTATTCATAGATATTTTCCATCTCTTTTTAATACTATTAGGGTTGATTAAACCATGAGACTGTTCATAAAATAAAACTTCCATAATTTTATTTTCACTACTATTTATAGTTATCTTATTTGATTTTTCCTGAGATTGACAAGAACTGATTAATAGAAACATATATATATATATACTTTTGCCCATAATTAATAATTTGTAATTAAACTTCTATCTGTTCGCAACATTTTCCATTGCCATTTATAAAATGAATACATTTTACCTTTAAACTTATTATCTCCCGAACCGAGTAATCTTCCTACACGATCTAAAGAGCCTGCTTGCCAAGTATAATCCAAATAATTTTCAGTATAACCATGATAAAAAGTGTAAGGTCCTGCAAAGGAGCCTCCTTGAAAAACATGTGGCAACCCAAATGAATGACCTGCTTCATGAACAATTGTATGGTCATCTTTTAGTGCCGACTTATAAATAATATAACTATTTCCCCAATTATTATTTGCATCTAAAGAACAAGAACCTAATACATTTCCTGCTAAAAACTCTGTATAAAATAAATACGTTCTTGTTGTTCCTGTATTCCCAGTATAATTAATTTGCCCAGAGTTAGTAGTGGGTTTGTGTCTACCATAAATTTCATATAAATTCACTAAAGTTTGTTTAATTTGCTGAGAACTCATAGCACTTACATTATTAAGAAATGCCCGAACAGCTGGTTTTTTTTTACTCAACTCAACTAAATTGAACTCTGTATCAACTCTAACTTCTGCTCGTATCAATGCTTGGTTAAACGATTGATTTTTGAATAGATACTGATAGTCACTTCTAAGACTTGCAGAAGATGGTCCTGTTATTACATTTACAGCAACAATTTCGGCTTTTGGTATCACATTATTTTTGTAAACCATTAATTTACCAACTTCTGTTTTTTGACTTCCTAATTTGGCAAATACTTTTATTTCTTCATGAGCATTTAAAGTTCCCCCTTTACATTTTATATTTACTTTTTTCTCTGCTAAATAATAATCTCGTGTTGTTGTACCTCCCAAATTTTTAGTCTTTTTAGAACCAATTAAATCTTTTAAATTTAACTTTGAAGGCGTGATTTTTAAAAACTGATTATTCGTTTCAAACAATATTTCAGTAGCATCATCTACCAACGATTCTAACGCTTCTATTTCAACATCTAAATCTACGCCATTTCGATGCATTCTTGAACCATGAGCAAATTGTGCCGTAGTAGTATGTGGAAAGATTGACAACCAAGCGGAATAATAATCCATTCCATACGGAGAAATTGGATTGACAACATCGGTAGTTTTATATTCTGTTTTTAAAGCTGCTACATTTTTACATAAAGCTGTAGGCGCACCAATTGCTGTACCATTATTATCATTAGTTACGGTTTCAATAGGATAAATATATTCATCTCGCAACCAATCAAATCCATATTTTCCTTGATAATCTGATGGACGTCTAAAATGAACCATAAATTTTTTAAGTGTAACAACTTGTGGTCTTGTTATTGATGTGTAACTCCCAAACTGGATACTTGGACTTCCCATATTATTGATTTTAAAGGTGTAAAACGTAGTATGCACAGTAATATTTAAAATGCTCCTACTTTGAAGTTATAAAAGTAACACATTTTTTTATAGAAACAAGAAATTAAAACTCTAAAAAAGATTACAACATACCCTCAAATTATTAAAAAACACGATACAAATTAAAGCCAAAAAAAATGTCGCCTTTACTCCAATTACCAGTTGCGTTAGTAACATAATGAGAGTCGTTTAATTGTTGAGAATTCGTAAACATTAACTGAAAAACATGGCCTCCAACTTGCCAATCTAAACCGAGAGAAAGCGCATTGTTAAAATTAGAATTTGAAGCACGATTAAAATGAGGAGTATATTCCGTAGTAACAGACCAACTATCCGAAATACGAAAACTACCAGCCAACGATAATGCAAATTGAGAATTACTTTGTTCCGAATTTTTTACTAAATTTTCATGAATAAAGATTGGAGCAATTTGCAAAGAAATATTATCATTAATTTTTTTAGAAATTAATAATTCCGAAAGATATGTTAATCGGTTCGCAAAAGTTAAATTTGGAAAATCGTCCTTTTTTAAAGCTGAATTTATAGCAAAACTACTAAAACCAGTAATCGTAAACGGAAATCCATCGTAAACTTGAGATTTTAATTTATATTTAGCATTAAAATCGTAAGTTTTTCGAAACTTACTACGAGCAAAACCAACTTGAAGCCAATCGTTAATACCATAAAAAAAACTAAATTTGATGGTAGCAGCATCCAAGCCAAATAAATCATCAAAACCATTTTTAATAGAACCAAAACGATGTGCTATTAATAAATAGAATTCTTTTTTACCAGCAATTTTTGTAGACTCAATATTAATTATTTTAAGAGCTTCAAAAGAGCTATTAACTTTTTTATCAATAATAGCAACATTCTCTAAATCATCCAATAAATCATCTTGAGAAAAACTAAAAATAGAATAAAATAAAAATAGAATAACGTATAATTTGTTCATTATAGATAATGTTTAATTCTCAAATATACTAAAATCAAATCGTTATAAATGAAAAAAAAATTATAAATTAGCAAAAAGTCACAGAATGAAAATAGTAAAAAATCTAATATTTGGCATAATTTTAATCTTTCTATTATCCTGTACAAATACAAAAGAAGCCGATTTAGTAAGTGTACCATGTACCGACGAATTTACCTATACGGATTGTGTAAAAACAATAATAGACAATAATTGCATTATATGTCATAATAGTAATCTCAATGCACTTGGTCCATTTCCATTAGAAACATACGAACAGGTAAAAGAAAAAACACAAAATGGAAATATCTTAGCACGAATTCAATTGCCAGATGGTGCAAACGGAATTATGCCACAAACTGGTAAAATGTCACAAGCAAATATTGATGTAATAGTAACTTGGGCAAATAAAGGCTTCTTAGAATAAAATTTATTTAACAATAAAACTTTGATCAAGTTTAACTACCTCAAACATTTCATCATAACCAATAAGCAGTCCTTTAATCTTTATAATATTTCCTTTTTTAACAGAAACATTTTCTTTAAAAATACAGCTAATTTTATCGTCTAAAGTAACCGATTTACCTTCAATAGCAGTAATTTTACCTTTAACTTCAATTACTTTTTCTCCATATTTTTCAGTCGCAACAGATTCGCTAACCGAAAATTCTTTAGCAAGTATCGAAGCATTAATCACAACATCTGCCGAGGTAGTAGCAATTTCTTTTGGAGCTGCCATAACATAATTATAGGCTAAAAATCCAGCAATAACAACAAATAATAATAGAAATAATATTTTTTTCATGATAGTGAAATTTTAAATTTTATAGAGAAGTAGTCGTAAAAGTAATTTAAAAATTTCATTTTATTAAAAATATCTAAAATAAAACTTTCTAAAAATATCCTGAGCCTGAGTGCTCCCTAAAAAATATTTTTTTTCTGTAAGGAATAAAAAAACATGCGTCTTAACTAATGTGCAAGAATTAGGCACGATAATTGAACATAAAATAACAAACAAATCAAATCATGAAAAAAATAATTATAGTAGCATTTGCATTAGTAGTATCTTTAAGTATAAATGCACAAGAAAAATTAACAACAAAAACTGGAAAAATTCAGTTTGAAGCATCAACACCAAATTTTGAACCCGTAGCAGCAACAAATACTGCAACAAGTGCAATATTTAAAGTAAACGGAGAATTGGCGGTACTTTCATTAATAAAAGGATTTCAATTCAAGAAAAGTTTAATGCAAAAACATTTTAATTCTAAAAAATGGGTAGATTCAAAGAAATTTCCAAAAACTAAATTTTCGGGAACGGTAGTAGCTTTTAATTTTGATGAATTAACAGAAAAAGGAAAAGAATATAAAATAAATGGCAAATTGACTTTTCATGGTGTCACAAAAGAAGTAAGTTCAATGGCAACCATTAAAAATATAGATGGAGTAGTTTATTTAAATACTAAATTTGATGTATTAGTAGCAGATTATGGTATTATTATAAAAAGTAAATTAGCAAAAAAAATAGCAGAAAAAGTAAATGTAGAAGTAGATTTAGAACTTAAATAGACAGACAAACATATAAAAAAACTAACATCCATCATAGATGGATGTTTTTTTATGTAAGATAGTTAAATTTTCTTACTTTTATCCTATGAAAAATATAGTAATATCTGGAGTAAGTAGAGGTATCGGATTTGCCTTAGTAAGTTATTTTGCAAAAAACAAGTACCAAGTATTAGCATTATCAAGAAATATAGAAACCTTAACCCATTTTCCAGAAAATGTATCTGTTTTAAAAGTAGATATAACAAAAGAAAACGATTTACAACAAGTATCTAATTTTATAAAACAACATTGGAAAACAGTTGATATATTAATTAATAACGCAGGAAAATTAGTGCATAAACCCTTTTCTAAAACCACCTATCAAGATTTTTTAGAAGTATACAATGTAAACGTATTTGCCGTAGCAACATTAACAAATGTCTGTTTACCATTTATGAAAAAAGAAAGCCATGTAATAGCAATAAGCAGTATGGGTGGTATTCAAGGTTCTATAAAATTTGCAGGATTATCGGCATATAGTTCCTCTAAAGGAGCAGTTATAACACTCCTCGAATTATTAGCAGAAGAATATAAAGAAAGTGGTATTGTATTTAATACCTTAGCATTAGGAGCAGTACAAACAGAAATGTTAGCAGAAGCATTTCCAGATTATAAAGCAGAAATAACAGCAACACAAATGGCAAATTATATCGCTAATTTTGCACTAACAGGAAACAAAATCTACAACGGAAAAACATTACAAGTATCCAATACAACACCATAGAATAACAAAAAACAATCACTTAGCAAAAAAATGTCTTACAATTAATAAAAAAGAAAAATGAACAAACTACACTTATTTTTAGCAGTTATTTTTACAATAACCACACAAGCACAAATATCCTATAACGATTTAGAAGATGGAACATCTGGCATTGCAAATGGATATGGAAGTTGGGGAGCCAACACTGTAATACATGAGACAGAAATAGATGATGTGGCAAACGATGGTATCATCAATTTTTATCATCCAGATATGGCAGCAACACAATTACCAACCGTATTTTTTATATCAGGTTGGGGAAGACCAGCATCTAGTTACGAAAAAATATTCCATTTTATAGCAAGTCAAGGATATGCAGTAGTAAGTATATACAATAGAAATCCAGGAAATATTGTAGAAAGTTATCAATTTTCATTAAATATGATGGTAATAGCCGCACAACTACATTATGCAAATTGGATAGATACAACAACAGTCGGATTAATGGGACATTCTTATGGAGCAGGAGCAACAATATGGTTAGGAAAAAATCTATTTGGAGATGCATATAACTGGGGCCAAAACGGACGATTTATATTTATGTCTGCACCATGGTACAGTTTACTAGTAACCCAAACCGATTTAATCAATTATCCAGCAAACGTAAAACTACTTATTGAAATAAGTAATGACGATGTGAGAACAGACGAATATACATGGAATACAGACGAAAGAGCAATAAGAGCCATTTTTGAACTGATAAACATACCAAATTCCGAAAAAGATTTTGTACGAATATATTCCGATCCAACAACATACCAATTAGACAGCGATGGAGATGGAACAACAGAAACATTTAGCTACGAAGCCGACCATTATTTAAGCTATACCGGAATAAATAATGCACATGGTTACCAACCTTGGGATGCTTTAGATGTATATGCAATAAATCGTTTGTCGCATGCCATGATGGATTTTGTTTTTGAAGGAAATCAACCCGCAAAAAATGTAGTCTTAGGTAATGGAAGTACAGCACAAATAGATATGAATTTTCTTACAGATTTAAGCGTAACAGATACACCAATAATAACAAGACCAGCAAATGAATTTGCATATAGATGCAACAATACATGGAACGATTTTTCTGGCGGAGCAAATACATGGTTTTTACAAAATGCATGTAATGATACAGATGGCGATGGAATAATAGATTTAATCACATTAACAACAGAAGAAAAAAATATGGAAACCTTCCATTTGTATCCAATACCAACATCAACATACATAAAAATTCGTTTTGATGCAGGATTTGAACCAATACAAGAAATGACCATTACCAATGCAACAGGAAAAATAGTATCGAAAGTAAAAAATCCAACTGTCTATACCATAGATACTTCCAATTTTGAAGCAGGAACTTATTTTGTAAAAATACAAACAGTAAAATTTGTACATATACAATCGTTTATAGTAAAAAAATAAATGACAAAATACAAAGCAATACATACCTATATACCAAAAGAAGCCATAAAATTGGTAGAAAATTTATTAGAAACCTATCCGTTTTATTTAAAAATAAAGAACAATCGAAAAACAAAACATGGCGATTTTCGGATACTAAAAAATGGACAAATGCAAATTACCATCAATAACGATATGAATGTATATCGCTTTTTAATAACATTTGTACATGAAGTAGCACATTTAGTAACATACAAAAAAAATAAAAAAGTAAAACCACACGGAATAGAATGGAAAATTAATTTTCAGCATTTGATGCTACCATTTTTAAAACCAGAAATATTTCCTAGAGAGATATTGTCTATTCTAGCAAATTATTTACGAAATCCTAGAGCAAGTACAGATACAGATGTAAAATTATCATTGGCGTTAAAACAATATGATAAAAAATCAAATAAGAATTATATCTTTGAGATTCCATTAAAAAGTGAATTTACATATAATAATCGTACGTTTATAAAAGGAAATAAAAGAAGAATACGGTATAAATGTACCGAAAAAGCAACAAAAAAAGAATATCTATTTCATCCAAATGCAGAAGTAGATTTAATATAAAAAGAAAACAAAAGAAGATGAATAAAAACTATTATGCAGTTATAATGGCAGGAGGAATTGGATCTCGATTTTGGCCAATGAGTACAAGTGATTTTCCAAAACAATTTCACGACATGCTAGGAGTAGGAGAAAGTTTAATCCAACGAACATTTAAGCGATTCGAACAGTTAATACCAACAGAAAATATATTAATATCTACCAATAAAAGATACAAAAAATTAGTGCTAGAACAATTGCCAAACATAACCGAAAAACAATTGTTACTAGAACCCGTAATGCGCAATACAGCACCATGTATTTTGTATGCAGCATTAAAAATAAATGCCCTAAATAAAAATGCAGTAATGGTAGTAGCACCATCCGATCATTGGATAGAAAACGAAGCAGAATTTTTAAGAAACATAGAAACATCCTTTAAAGCATGTGCATCAGAACATATATTAATGACATTAGGAATACAACCATCTAATCCAAATACAGGATATGGATACATACAATATCATGGAAAGGATGAAATAAAAAAAGTAACCAATTTTACCGAAAAACCAAATTTAGAAAAAGCAAAATCCTTTATACAAGAAGGAAATTACTTATGGAATGCAGGAATATTTGTTTGGAGTACAAAAAGCATCTTAAAAGCATACCAACAAAATTTACCCGAAATGGAAAAATTATTCTGTGTAGGGAATCACGTCTATAATACTGATTTTGAAGATGATTTTATCGAAGATAACTACCAAAAAGCAGCATCTATATCCATTGATTTTGGCATCATGGAAAAAGCCAATAATGTACATGTATTACCAGTAGAATTTGGCTGGAATGATTTAGGAACTTGGGGATCATTATACGATAAACTACCAAAAGATAAAGACGAAAATGCGGTGGTAAATGCAGAAGCAATATTTAGAAAATCAACCAATAATATTGTACGAACACAAAAAGGAAAACATGTAGTAATACAAGGATTAGATAATTTTATTGTCGTAGAAAAAGACAATGTATTATTAATCTGTCCAAAAGATAAAGAACAAGACATAAAACAAATTGTAGCAGAAGTAAAAGAAAAATTTAAAGTAAAATTAACCTAACAAAAAAAGATTTTCAAAAAAAAGAAGATTAAGATGTAATGGAAGAAAAGAAAAACGAACAAGAAAAAAAAATACAGCAAACCAAAGAAGAAGCAAAAAAAGATGTAAAAGGAGCAGCTTCTAGTGTCAAAACATTTATAAAAGAAATCTTGAATATACGCCAAGATACAGATATAGATGGCACCATTCAAAACATAAAAGACAATATTGCAATGAAAGGGCATACCGCTTGGATTCTAGGTTTTTCTATCTTAGTAGCATCTATAGGATTAAACGTAAGCTCTACAGCAGTAGTAATTGGAGCCATGCTAATATCGCCATTAATGGGTCCTATATTAGGAATAGGATTATCTATTGGAACAAACGATATTGATACACTAAGAAATTCCATGATAAATTTAGGAATAATGTTAGTGATAAGTTTACTTGTTTCTTTTCTATTTTTTAGTATTCCACTATTTCAAGAATTAACACCAGAAATATACGCAAGAACCCAACCAGATGTTAGAGATGTAATGATCGCTATTGCAGGTGGATTAGCGTTAATTGTCGCAATAAGTAGACCAAGTCCGCAAACCAATACCGTAGCAGGTGTTGCAATTGCAACAGCGTTAATGCCTCCATTATGTACCGCAGGTTACGGATTAGCATTACACCAATGGAATTACTTTTTTGGAGCCATGTTTCTATTTTTAATTAACACCACATTTATTGCTTTGGCAACATTTGTAACGGTAAAATATTTGCATTTTCCAATGGTAAAATATATTAATTCCGCAAAGCGAAAATCTATTGCGAGATTTGCATCCTTTGTCGCTATAATTGTATTAGGAGCAAGTATTTTTACATTTTATAAACTATACCAAAAAAACGATTTTACAACCAATTCAAAAGAATTAATAAAACATTTAAAAGAAGAAGATGGTTATGTAATTATTGATGAAGATGATAAAGACATAAACTTCGAACAAAAGACAATAGACATTACAATTTTTGGAAATGTAACCAATAAAGATATAAAACATTTAAACGAATTAAAAGAAGAATACGGGTTGCAAGATGCTGTACTTAATATTCAAGGAGGAAAAGACGATTCGCAATTAATGAATGAGTTTCAAAGTCTGAAAGAACAATACGCAAAAAATCAAAAAATAATAGAAGGCAGAGACCAAGCATTACGAAGTAAAGAAGAAAGAATTCGTTTTTTAGAAAAAGAAATGCGTAAATTATTTAGAAGTAGAATACCATTTGTACAAATAAGCGAAGAAGCTAAAATAAATTATACAGAACTGGAAGAAATATCTTATGCAAATCAAGTAAAAACAAACTTTAAAAAAGTAGATACTATTACGGTATTTAATGTGAAATGGTACGATTCTATACCTAAAATAACAATAAAATTACAAGAAAAAAAACTACGCACTTGGTTAAAAACAAGATTAAATTTAGATACATTAAAAGTGATTAGAGATTAGAAAAATTGATAAAAGGAATTAATATTGCATTAAATATTAATAATAATATTCTAAAACAGATTGTAATATCCCAAGTTGACCTCAAAATAAGCCATAAACTCTTTTTTTTTCTTACGCTATTTCACTTAAATTTATAGCCGTAGCAAAGGTTATGCTTACAATTTTAAGATGATATAATAAAAACCCAATCTCGAAACTTTAAGACACTACTCCAATAATTATGAAACCCAAACAACTAACACATAAAGAAGTAGAAAATAAAAAAAATACCAAAGAAATAATTGTAGTTGCAGATGGCATCAGAACACCAGAAAATGTAGGAATGCTATTTCGAATAGCAGAAGCATTTGGAGTAAAAAAAGTATTTTTAGTTGGAGAATCTCCCGATTTAAAAAACAAAAAAGTAATACGAACAGCACGAAGTACACAAAAAGAATTAGAAATACAATATTTGGAAACAATGCCAAAGTTAATTGAAATACTAAAGAAAGAAACCTACAAATTAATAGGATTAGAACTTACCAATACAAGTAAAAGTATTTCTAAATTTGACTTTACAAAAAACAAAAAAATAGCCCTCATTATAGGAGCAGAAAGATTTGGAATAACGCCAAAAACTTTAACGTCATTAGATGCAACTGTACATATAAACTTATTCGGTAAAAACTCATCTATCAATGTAATAAATGCATTGGGAATATGTCTATACGAAATAACAAGATAAAAAAGAACGTACAAACTATAACTAATAAAAGTAAAAATTTTACACATAATTTAATTACCTTTATAACCAATTCTTAAAACAAATAATTATGCTAAATGATTATAAGGTAAAGGTAAATAAAGTACTAAATTTTGATATTTCAGAAAAAGAAATATCCGAATTAGATATCGTAAAAATAAGTAATACAAAATCACATGTATTACAAAAAAATAAACCGTATCAGACAGAAATTACCCAAGCTATATTTCTTAAAAAAGAATATACCGTAGTGGTAAATAACAGTACTTACAAAGTAGCCATAGCAGATACTTTAGATGTATTAATACAAAAAATGGGATTTACCTTAGGAAAGACAAAAAAAGTAAATGAAGTAAAATCGCCAATGCCAGGACTAATACTAGAAATACATGTAGAAGTCGGACAAGAAGTAAAAGAAGACGAAACATTGTTAGTATTGGAAGCCATGAAAATGGAGAATAGTATTGTATCGCCAAGAGACGGTGTAATAAAAAAAATTACCATAAACATCGGAGAAGCAGTAGATAAGGGCGTAATCTTAATTGAATTTGAATAAAAGCCAACATGAAAAAAATATTAGTAGCAAATAGAGGCGAAATTGCCATTCGAGTAATGACAACAGCAAAAAAAATGGGTATAAAAACAGTTGCAGTATATTCTACAGCAGATAGAAATGCATTACATGTTAAATTTGCAGATGAAGCAATCTGCATTGGAGAACCACCATCTAGCGAATCTTACTTATTAGGAACAAAAATAATTAAACTAGCAAAAGAATTAGGAGTAGATGCCATACATCCAGGATATGGGTTTTTAAGCGAAAATGCCACATTTGCAGAAGAAGCAGCACAAAACAATATTATTTTTATAGGACCAAAATCCAAGGCAATTCAAATAATGGGAAGTAAATTGGCAGCAAAAGAAGCAGTGAAAAATTATAATATACCAATGGTACCTGGAATAGATAAAGCCATTACAGATATATCTAAAGCCAAAGAGATCGCTAAAGAAATAGGTTTCCCGATACTAATAAAAGCGTCGGCAGGTGGTGGAGGAAAGGGAATGCGAGTGGTAGAAAAAGAAAGCGAATTGGAAGAACAAATGGAAAGAGCCGTAAGTGAAGCAATATCTGCATTTGGAAATGGCTCTGTATTTATAGAAAAATACGTACAATCGCCACGACATATCGAAATACAAATATTGGCAGACAGCTATGGTAACGTATTGTATCTCTTTGAAAGAGAATGTAGTATTCAAAGACGACATCAAAAAGTAGTTGAAGAAGCTCCTTCGGCAATATTAACACCAGCATTGCGAAAAAAAATGGGAGAAGCAGCCGTTAAAGTTGCGAAATCGTGTGATTATTTGGGTGCTGGAACGGTAGAGTTTTTATTAGACGAAGCAAATAATTTTTACTTTTTAGAAATGAATACTAGATTGCAAGTAGAACATCCAGTAACCGAGTTAATCACAGGAATAGATCTAGTAGAACAACAAATACGAGTGGCAAGAGGAGAAGCACTAAACCTAAAACAAGAAGATTTAAAAATTTGTGGACATTCGTTTGAATTACGTGTGTATGCAGAAGATACCTTAAATGACTTTTTACCATCCGTAGGTAAATTAGAAGTATATCAATTACCTAAAGGAGAAGGAATACGAGTAGATAACGGCTTCGCAGAAGGTATGGAAATACCAATATATTACGATCCAATGCTATCTAAACTAATTACGTATGGAAAAACAAGAAATGAAGCCATACAATTAATGCTAAATGCAATTGAAAAATATAAAATTGAAGGAGTAAAAACCACGCTACCTTTTGGTAAATTTGTATTTCAACACGAAGCATTTCGATCTGGAAACTTTAACACACATTTTGTAAAAGATTATTATTCCGCAGAATTATTAAAAGAAAAAATAGAAGAAGAAGCAAAAATAGCAGCAATAATTGCAATAAAACAATACCAAAAAGATAAAAAAAGATTGCGAATTCCAGTTTAATAAAAAAGGAACGTTAAAAAGTACTTGAAACATTAACTTATTACAACATTACATCCTTATAGCATCAACCTTTCCAAAATGAATCAAAAAATAAACGAATTAAACGATAAAAAAGCAAAAGCCTATTTAGGAGGTGGTAAAGCTCGAATAAAAAGGCAGCACGAGAAAAAGAAACTAACAGCAAGAGAACGTGTAAATTATTTACTTGACGAAGGCACGTTTGAAGAAATAGGCGTCTTAGTAACACATCGAACCAAAGAATTTGGCTTAGAGAACGAAATTTATTACGGCGATGGTGTTATAACAGGATACGGAACCATTAACGAACGGTTAGTATATTTATTTGCGCAAGATTTTACAGTATTTGGAGGCTCATTATCTGAAACACATGCCGAAAAAATATGCAAAGTAATGGATTTGGCATTAAAAGTTGGTGCTCCTATGATAGGATTAAACGATTCAGGAGGTGCAAGAATTCAAGAAGGAGTAAGATCTCTAGGAGGATATGCAGATATTTTTTATAGAAATGTACAAGCATCTGGAGTAATACCACAAATATCAGCTATAATGGGACCATGTGCAGGAGGAGCAGTATACTCTCCAGCAATAACCGATTTTACCATAATGGTAGAAGAAACCAGTTTTATGTTTGTAACTGGACCTAATGTAGTAAAGACAGTAACTAACGAAACCGTAACATCCGAAGAATTAGGAGGAGCAAGTACACATGCTACAAAATCAGGCGTAACACATATTACCTCTTCAAACGATATAGCATGTTTAGAAGACATAAAACAATTATTGAGTTATTTACCGCAAAATAATACAGAAACAACCACAAAAATAGCATTTGAATTAGGAGATGAAGTACGAACAGAATTGACAAGTATTTTACCAAACAATCCTAATAAACCGTACGATATGCATCAAATAATTAAAGGAATAATAGATGCCGATAGCTTTTACGAAATCCATAAAGATTATGCTGAAAATATTATTGTTGGATTTGCGAGATTAGGTGGAAGAAGTATTGGTGTTATTGCCAATCAACCAATGTTTTTAGCTGGAGTATTAGATGTAAATAGCTCAAAAAAAGCGGCACGATTTACACGTTTTTGCGATTCGTTTAATATACCTTTACTAGTATTGGTAGATGTGCCTGGATTTTTACCAGGAACAGACCAAGAATGGAATGGTATCATAACAAATGGAGCGAAATTACTATATGCATTAAGCGAAGCAACCGTCCCAAGAATAACAGTAATTACACGAAAGGCTTACGGTGGAGCTTATGATGTAATGAATTCTAAACATATAGGAGCAGATTTAAACTATGCTTGGCCTTCTGCAGAAATAGCAGTAATGGGAGCAAAAGGTGCGGCAGAAATTATATTTAAAAAAGAAATAAAAACTGCTATAAATCCAGAAGAAAAATGGAAAGAAAAAGAAATTGCTTATGCAGAAACTTTTGCAAATCCTTATAGAGCTGCAAAACGAGGATTTATTGATGAGGTAATTTTACCAGAAAATACGAGACGAAAACTTATAAAGGCTTATGCTATGTTACAAGGTAAAAAAGTAGCAAGACCTAAACGGAAACACGGAAATATCCCTCTTTAAATTTATCGCAACATTCGAAAAAAATTGTATTATTTTTTGAAGTTTATTATGCTTATAAAAAAGAATCAATAATATGATTTATACCATTTTGATTTTTTTGGTTTATTTTGATGTTGATACCAATTCAATTTTGAAATGCGCTAAATAGATTTAAAATATTTTTATGTTTTACAATCTTGAAATTTCAAGCATAACATAGCTATGGTTTAAATTTAAAGTGCAGTAAAACCGTGAAAAGATAAATAATTTATAGCGTATTTTGATGTTGAGTTGGTATGAGTTGGGATAACCTAAATTAATTAGGGTGTTTTTTTTTTGAATACTAATATTGCGATTCAAATTGAGTTCTTCTATTTACTTGATGCTCTGCTTCAGAACACCAAACTCCATCACTACATTTATTTCTCAATTTAGACTCTCCATATCCAATCGATCTAATTCTTTCTTTCGAGATATTACTATTTCTCAAAATATAAGTTACAATAGCATCCGACCTCTTTTGTGAGAGTTTTAAATTAAATGCAAAGGAAGATCTACTATCTGTATGCGATGATATTATTGCCACAATATGTGGACAGCGTTTCATAATTTTAATCATTTTATCGACTTCATTTGCTATCTCTGCGTTTACATAAAATTTCTTATAATCAAAATATACGCTATTTAGATTATCAAATTGAAACTGACATAATTCATACGACGTTATATATCTTTGTCTATTATGTACAGTTTCTACTTCTTTCTTTTTTTCAG
>Ga0256840_1000727_pt1 | contig 32935 bp, 33 predicted proteins | sample 355202metaG_FD_185969 | JGI IMG/M metagenome (GOLD analysis project Ga0256840, IMG submission 185969) | Hydrothermal vent microbial communities from Mid Atlantic Ridge, Atlantic Ocean - 355-202 | ecosystem: Environmental > Aquatic > Marine > Hydrothermal vents | place: Atlantic Ocean: Mid...
CATCCGTTGTATTATCTAAATCAAATGGGTCATCTACATCTTTATGTACATGTTGCACATTTTTGGCAGTATCAGCGGCGATAACTTTCTTGTGGAGTCTGCGGTGTAAAAACCAATCCACACTAAAGAAACGACCTGCGCCCATAAAGAACAAGGTTAGTAACATTAAGAAATAAATCACTGCTTTACTGAATGCTGAGCTACTCATATCTGTGTAGCCGTGTGTCATTAACATTTCTTTAAGTGTAGCAACAATGTCTTGACCATTTAAAGCCATAAGTGCAGTTAAGCCAATTAGTGCTAACAATGGCAATGAGATCCAACGCACTGCAAAGCCAATTAATAATAATAAAGCACCAATTATCTCTAACCAACCGATTGATGTTGTTAACAATCCAGCAAGAGAATCGCCGATGAAAGGAAGTTTAGCTAAACCAGCAGAGGTTGCTTGGTGTATTGGATTATCTAAATTAAACCAACTTAGTGGGTTCCATTTAGAATATTCACCTGTGAACATACCTAGTTTTTGACTACCAGAAACATAAAGTAGTGGTGCTAGGAAGAGGCGTAACAACAGTGGTGGTAAAAAATCTAATCCTCTCAGCCATCCAAAGCTGAAAAAACCGAGTAAAAACTTAGTCATGGGGGTTATCTCCTTTTAGGGGTAACGCTATTTGACTGTTTTATTGATGATTTTGCAAGTGAATTTTATGGGGAATTTATAAGCTTTTATTCGCAAATCCCCAGCTAACGGGTTAGCTGGGGATTTAAGTGGGCTAATCAGAGCTTCCAAAAGTTATTTCCAAAATGGTTTAGCAATTTCAGCCTTGGCCTGCTCAGCAGTTTTTCCAATATCTGCCAACATATACGCATCTAAACGTGCAAGTTGCTTTCTTTGTCGTGAGCGATTTGCCCAAAATTTTATCTTAGCAATGATCTGCCCTGCAGAAAACCCTTTTGGAGCTTCACAAGCAGACAAGTACTGTGAAATATTATTATGATGGTTGTTTTCGATATAAACTGGCATAACGTGCCTCCTAGCATTAATTTAGTGGGAAACCCTTGCAGGTTTCCCTATTTAGGTTACCCCCTACAGGTATCCATGAATCTATTAAGCGCTCGACATCAAAAACTATCCAATCGTATTATCAAAAGGGGGGTATCAGAATTCCCGATTGTTCATCATCAGCTTTAATGACATGATTGCTTTATGGAACTCTATCAACTACGTACTTTCGTTACTGTTGCAGAAACAGGCAATCTTACCCAAGCATCTGAGCGCTTATTCACCAGTCAACCTGCGGTTAGCGCACACATTAAAGCTTTAGAAGAAGAGCTTGAGATAAAGCTCTTTGAACGCACACCGAAAGGAATGAGCTTAACCACTGATGGAGAGGTTTTACGTGAAAAGGCACAGCTTGTTTTAAATGCTGGTAATGACCTCAAATTAAAAGCAAGAACCTTGCAAGGGGTATTAACAGGACAAGCCAAACTCGGGTTAAATGCCGATGCAGAATATTTGCGGCTAGCAAAATGGCACCATAATTTGATGTCACAGTTCTCAGGGCTAAAAATGCAGCTCACGCAAGATACCTCTGTGGAGTTATTAAAAAAGGTCGTGAAAGGTCGTTTAGATGTTACTTTTTTCTCAGGTGGGAAACTATTTGATGAAATAGAAAGAATAGAACTCTGCACTACCCATGCAGTAATAGCAGCGTCGCCTAAATGGAAAGAAGAGCTAAAAAATGCCAGTCCAGAAGATCTTGCGCAGCTTCCTTGGATTTATCCAGAGCCTCTGTGTATTTATCACAAACTGATTCGCCATTTATTTTCGGATCACAACGATATTAAACAGCCAGATTGGATTACATCAAGTGCCACAGAAGACTCTACCAATGCACTATTACGCGCAGGTGTCGGCTTAGCATTTATACGTGATGATGAAGCAGACACAATGCTTAAAAAAGGGGAGATTGTTGTTTGGCCAGGCGAGGCTTTTGCTCTCCCTCTTGGTTTAGGCTATTTGAAATCACGCAAAGATGATCCTGTTGTTAAAGCCTTAGTAGAAAATATTACTCAAGTATTTGGAGAGAACTGCAATCGCCCCCCTCAAGCCTTATCCCATAAAGTGTGTACTTGTATAGATTAGTGCTATCTGTATTTTTTCTAACAGCTTCAGCTATGCTATATTTCTATATCCCATATTTTAGGTTCGCAAACACATGAAAATATCTTTTTTAGGTTTAGGCGCTATGGGTTACCCCATGGCAGGACATCTCTCCAATGCCGGTTATGATATTACCGTATTCAACCGTACTACAGCTAAGGCCGAAAAATGGATAACGGAATATAATGGATCATTTGCACAAACTGTCGTAGAGGCAGTGAAAGATGCCGATATAGTACTTACTAATGTCGGTAATGATAATGATGTACGAGAAATTTATAATAAAATTTTTAGTGTTTCAAAGGCTGGTGCTATTTTAATTGATCACACCACCACTTCTGCCATCATTGCTCGTAAACTAAATACTGAAGCAATAGAAAAAGGGATGGCGTTTCTTGACGCGCCCGTCTCTGGTGGTCAAGCAGGTGCTGAAAACGGAGCGCTAACAATAATGGTTGGCGGTGACCAGAAATCCTTTGATAAAGTGCTCCCTATTCTTAATACCTACGCTAAAGCGGTGACATTAATAGGCGAATCAGGGCAAGGTCAGGTATTAAAAATGATTAACCAGATTTGTTTTGTAGGCACACTACAAACCTTATCAGAAGCAATTACGCTTGCAGAAGCAGAAGGTATTGATGCAAAAACCATGGTTGATGTATTACAACACGGCGCGGCAGGCTCATGGCAAATGGTTAATCGCACCGAAACCATGATGAATAATGATTTTGACTTTGGATTTGCAGTCGACTGGGTTCGTAAAGACTTAGCAATATGCATGGAAGAGGCTAAAAAATTAGGTGTGGATTTACCCATCACAAAACAAATTGATGATGAATATAAAAAATTGCAAGAACGAGGCTACGCACGCGCAGACACATCGGTTTTAATTAAGCAGTTTGACAAGGAAAGCAGATGAATACTGACATGAAAAGATATAACGGCAGTTGTCACTGTGGCAATGTGAAATTCTCTTTTGAACACGAAGAAATCAAATCTGGATTACGTTGCAACTGTTCAATCTGTATTCGCAAAGGCGCACTAATGACAAGCTTTGTCATACCTCCTGAAGATTTAACCATCACACTCAAAGAAGAAAATAGCCTAGGTCTTTATGAGTTTGACAGCAAAATAGCACATTATTACTTTTGTAAGAAATGTGGCATTTATACGTTTAATCAAACATCACGATTTATTGATCAATACCGTGTGAACCTAGGCTGTGTGGACGGCATAGATTCATTAGTATTAGAGGCTGAGGTATTTGATGGCAAGGCACTTTAAATAACTTTAAACTGTTGCTACGCTCTACTCAGCTAAGTCACCCATTAATGAAAGAAATCCTGCTAAAAACTATAAAGTGTTAACTCAAAAGTTACATTTTCAACAATCTGCTTACCCCGCTCCTCTAAGTCCATGGCATCTACAAAGCGAACTGAAAAACGTTGTTTACCTGCACTTATTTCAGGATAAACATTAGAATTATTTGGCAACTCTATGGAGAGTACTTGATAGTCTCTATCTGGACTCAAACTTGATTGATAAAAACCACCTTCTGCAACAACTTCTTGTTTTTCTCCACCTTGGTAAATTAATTCCATTAGTAGTTCAATAGCCTCAAAAGCGATTCTATAAGGTTTTGCCCAGCCTTGCAGATCCTCAACCCGTTTATCACTAGTTTTATTTAACCAATGATTAAATAAAGGCACATCTAAACTATTTATTCCTCCAGCAATAGAAGCACGTTGACGGAGTATATTTAAAAAATGGTGAGTTTTTAGGTGTTGACCAAGTTGTCCGCGAGAACTGTACAGCTGTTTACTTTTTTCTTCTAACTTTGCCAAAATGCGCGTTGCTCTCATTTCATCTACACCCTGCACACCTTTTGCTTGGCGAACAGCTTGTGTTTGAAAGTCCAGTACGTGTAACGCAGCATTTTTAACATCAAGCCGTGACGATAAATTATAAAGCTCTAAGAGGATTACAACTGCTGCTTGACAATTTTCAGGGCTTGGATCTTCAAGATGATAGTTGAAACGCTTCATCAAATAACTTAACCGCATAAAAAGACGGATTTTTTCATTCAATGGGTGCTCAAATACTGCCATGCTATTTCTACTTAAAGGAAAGTTTACGAAAAAGGGCTTATGATAATGCTACTAGCTCTTTGTGCAAACGATTAATTTGAGAAACTAGAAAATCTTTATCTTTAGTATTATTCAATATTTTTGTTGCCACTAAGTTTCGAGCAGCGCGAGTTGCCTGATTTTGCATTATTTTAATAATACTTGACTCACTTAACTCATCACGCAGTATTACCCGATTAATTTGTTGCTTTGGCAAACAATCTACCACAATAATTTGATCAAACATTCCTTGGTAATTTTTTTCAACCAACAAAGGGATATCGACAATTACATAAGGTTGGCTCTCGATCTGATTAATTTGAGCCTGAATTTCACTCTTGATGCGTGGATGCAGAATAGCTTCTAGATTTTCTAATGCCTGACTATTTGAAAAAATTTTTTCTTTTAATAACGGGCGATTTAACTCACCACTCTCTAACAACAAGTCTTCGCCAAAAAATTTAGCTATTTCATCTAAAGATTCACTGCCTTTTGCCACTATATTTTTCGAAATTATATCTGCATCAACTATTGGCACACCCAAAACACGAAAGGCATCAACTGCGGTACTTTTCCCGCAACCGATACCTCCAGTTAGACCTACTTTTAACAAAGTTTTTACCTAGTAATGCCCAACTCTGTCTTATGCGTAAGCTGATTCTTTGCCAAACTTCTTAGTAAGCAGGTAATAGAATGTTATACGTCCTTTCATGCGCACATCTTTCATCGTCTCACACGTTTCTTTTACAGCAGCATCTAATTCAGGGCTATCATCCATTCCTAGTTTCTTCATTAAGAAATTTCTCTTAACTGTCGTTAACTCACTAGGGTCTGAACAACCCACCAACATTGCATCTTTATTTCCATGAACAGGTCGAAGGCTCTTAAAAATTGCTTCCACAAGCGCCTCATCTACACTACTGTCATATTTTTTCACATCTGCAATTGCAGTTGATAATTCCATGCCAATCTCCTTTCCTTTCTTTTTTTGAGGGGGGGGGGATATATTTAAATATTATCCTTGTTTAACGGGCACTTTATATGTCCATATAACGTATCTGAGTTTAATGTGATATATAGTGTTAATCAAGTCACTAGCATTTCAATATAATCTCGGTAATACATTACCCCTCGCTACCAACTATCAGGAAAGCTTGCATTGTTCATTATTTGGGAATATTATCCCAAATAATGAACACCTATCTATCTACAGCGCTCTATGCGATTTTAAAACCCTTGATTGGCTTAATGTATCGAAATGGCATGGCCTTTGGAGAGTTTTCTAAATTAGCAAAGTTAGCATACATTGAGGTAATAGAAAAAGAACTTATTAAATCAAAACAAAAAGCAACCACTTCGCAAATTGCAATTAGTTCAGGTCTAACGCGTAAAGAGATTAGCGCATTTAGAAAAGAATCTACGCCTCTTCATGATAAGAAAGTAAATCAAAATAGAGCTACACGTGTAATCAGTGCTTGGATTAGTGACCCATTATTTTGTGATGAAAATAACAAAGCAAAGATTCTTGATGCTCAAGGGGCAGATGGAACTTTTGAGCACTTGGTCAATCTGTATAGTGGTGATATGCCTTTTAGAGCAATGATGAAAGAGCTACTTCGCACCGGCGCCATTGAAGAAATAGATGGGAACAAGGTAGCACTTATTCGTGCGGCATATATTCCCTCTAATGATGAAAATGGAATGTATGATTTACTGGGTGAAGACGTTTCTCTTCTTATATCAACAATAAAACACAATATTATTAACGAAAATAATAAACCCAGATATCAACGCAAAGTTAGCTACGACAAGATTAATGTAAAAAATCTAGATGAATTTAGAGAATTGGTCGCCAAAGAAAATCAAATACTTCTCGTTAAACTCAATAAATGGCTTGCCCAACACGACATGAATAAGCAAACAACGAAAAAAAATGAAAAATCAATGAAAGTTGGCGTGGGCATCTATTATTTTGAGACTGAAAGCGAAAAATTAAAAGGTACAAATGATGAAAACTAGTTTTAAAAGCATCACGGCAATCGTATTAAGTTTTGCTTTAAGTGCCTGTGGTGGCGGAGTATCCGTTGCCAGCAATGATGGAATAACTGGAACAGGTATCACGACCGCAGGAAGGGTAACGGGTTTTGGTAGCATTTGGGTCAATGGAATAAAGTTTAACGTAGATGAAGCAACCTTCAGCCGAGATGGAATCACATCATCTGGTCAAAGTGAATTTAGCATTGGAGAATATGTTGTTATTAAAGGTTTAGTTGATAAAACCACCCAATTAGGAATTGCCGAAGATGTTTCTTTTATAGACCTTATCGATGGCACTGTAACAACTGCTAGTACAGATAATTCAACAATAGAAATCCTAGGACAACTCGTTAAAACTGACACCAATACAACACTCATTGATGATAGAGGTGGCTCTACAAACACCTTCGCAAATCTTACAGACTTAGTCATTGGGAATATTATCGAAGTATCAGGAATCAGGGATAGCACTGGTTTGATTAGAGCAACTAGTATCAAACTCAAAGAAAGTATTGGCTCTAAAAATGAACTTAAAGGAACAATCAGCAATATAGACACGTCCACTAAAACCTTCATGATTGAAAGTATTCTAATTGATTATGGCAATGCAAAATTAGAAGGCTTTAATACCGAGCCAAAGAATGGTCAGTTTGTAGAAGTTAACAGCTCTACAGAATATGACGGGCACATATTAATAGCCAAAAAAGTTGAATTAGAAGATGAGTTCATGACTACAGTAAAAGGAACAGAACTTGAAGTAGAGGGTATTGTGACACGCTTTATTTCAATCTTAGACTTTGAAATTAACGGCATACCAGTCAGGACAACGACTAATACTAAATATAAAGACGGTATATCTACTGATATTAAATTAAATACACAATTAGAGATTAATGGGGTTGTGGACAACAACGGTATATTAGTTGCTGAAAAAATTGAGCTTAAAAAAGACGATGACGACGATGATGACGACGACGACGATGACGACGATGACGATTAAAAAAGGTGACTCGGTACTGTAACACCGAGTCGATAAACTACTTACCGCAAGGTAAGCAACTTAGCAAGTGGAGTATAACATGAAAACTAAATATACCATTCCAGTAATGGTTTCTACGGCGGTCTTACTCGCCGCCTGTGGCGGAGGAAGCGATACTACTTCCACACCCACAAAATCCAGTTTCAATTTAACAGGTACTGTTCCTGGTACTTTGATTGAAGCCTTCTGTGAAGACGGTTCTTATTACTCTGTAAATTCAGATAATAATGGAACTACTCAACACCCCTTTTCACTAAAAATACCGGTAGACCTATCTTGTCGCTTAGTGATGACAACTAATGAGGATGATATTGCAAAAAAAGTAGTTACTCCTATCAAGTTCACTAACAAAGATGGAGTGACCAGCATCGCCTTTATAGGCACCGAAGATACAGACTTAGGCTATGTTGACCTTGCCCTAAACAGGGATAACATGACTTTAGATATTGAAGGTGATGGCGTAGAAGATGACCCCAAAGAGGTTTATATTGATGATTTTTCAATTGAAATAGTCGACAAAGCGGACAACGACCCTTTAGATAAAAATAACGATGACATCATCGACATCTATGAAGATGATGACAATGACGGCATCAATAATCACGACGATGATGATGATGACAATGATGGTGTTAAAGATAAAGATGATAGGGACTTCGATAACGATCACGATGGTGATGGTATTGATGACCGAGATGACATCGATGATGACAACGATGGCTTAGAAGATAGACATGACGATGATGATGACAACGATGGCATTAAAGACAACGTCGACAATGATGATCGTGATGATGACGATAGATACGACGACGATGACGACCGAGATGATGATGATGATCGATACGATGACGACGACGATAGATATGATAATGGAAACGGAAGCATCAACCCAACAGTCGTTACAACACCCTCTGCAGGAAGATTATTAGCATCGCAATGCGCCCAATGTCACCGCACTGATGCAAACCCAAATAAAGGCTTCGAAGATTTACTTGGAGAAGAAATTTATGGTGAACTTAATGAAATGAAAAGAGAAAATAAATGGGAGCTTATGCACTTTCAAGCAAAAGGATATTCTGATGCTCAAATACGTTTAATGGATGAATACTTCAACACCCTTTCAAGCAATAATAATGGAGATGATTAATCATGAATACTTCATCACGTAGAAACTTTTTAAAATCACTCGGCGGTGCTACAGCATTAGCATCATTTCCAACACTTTTACATGCTGCGACTAATGGCTCAAGAGTTATAGTTATTGGCGGAGGTTTTGCTGGCGCAACAGCGGCCAAATACCTTAAGCATTGGTCACCAGACCTAAATGTAACTTTAGTTGAGCCGAATGCACAATACCGCTCTCCTATTTTAAGCAATCTGGTTCTAAATGGCCAAAGAGCATTAGGTGATATTTCTTTCAACTACAATACCTTAAACACAAAATACGGCGTAAATATCGTAACAAAGTGGGTTCAAGGCATTGATAGTGCCGCAAAAATGGTTGAATTAAGCGATGGAAGTAAGTTGGAATATGATCGATTGATCGTAGCGCCCGGCATTTCATTTAATCCTGTTGATGGATTAGATTTTGCCAAAGTACCACATGCTTGGCAATCAGGAGAACAGCTACTACTGTTAAAGCAACAGCTTGATGCAATGCCTATCGGCGGAACTTTTGTCATGACCATTCCCCCTTCTCCTTATCGCTGCCCTCCTGGCCCTTATGAAAGAGCTTGCATCATCGCGGACTACTTAAAAACCAACAATCCTGGAGCAAAGGTTGTCGTACTTGATGCCAATCCAGATATTATCGTTGAAAAGGAAACATTCAGCCATGCATTTGATGTTACTTACAAAGGTATCGTTGAATATCATAAGAGCGTGACATTAGAGTCTGTAGACTCAGATGCACGCACAGCATTTACCAGTGCAGGCGAGTTTAAATCTGACGTGTTAAATGTTATTCCTGTACATTCTGCAGGTAAAATCGTTCTTGATTCTGGCTTAGCCAACCATGCTACTGGTAGATGGGCAGATGTAAACCCTATTAGTTACGAATCAACCGCCATTCCTGACATACACATAATCGGTGATTCTCAAGGCACTGGACAACCTAAAGCAGGGCATATCGCAAATGCTGAAGCTAAAGTATGTGCTGACGCAGTCATTCGTTTATTAGCTGGTGGTTTACCGTATGCTGCACCAATGACTAACTCCGCTTGTTACAGCCCTATTTCAACAACGACTGCCTCATGGTTAACAGCCGTTTATGGTTACGATGCAGCGACAGACACCATGAAGAAAGTGGTAGGTTCTGGCGGAGCATCAATCGGCGTTAGCAGAGAAAACCACAGGGATATGTTCACGTGGGCTAACAGCCTATTTGACGACACTTTTGCTTAAGGATGTTGCGAGGGAAACTCTGATGCCTTTTTGCGAGGGAGGCATCAGATCTTTTTCTTTAAGCAATTAACTAACACCTGAATCAGTGACTTCACTACGGCACAGTACGCAAGCTATTGATTCATCACGAGTTTAAAAAAATACCCGCTTAACCTATGGGTGAAGCTAAGATTTTTTAAATTCTCGTGCTAAACCAATATCTTACGCCCTGTTATCCGCATTGAAGTCACGGATTCAGGTAACAATAAAAAAGAGCCACTTTATGTGGCTCTTTTTTATTGTTAGTTTTTATTTCTAAATGGTTATTTATAAACAATCACTAATGTGGAAATTCCCGTGGATCATCACGATAACCCCCATCAACACCTTTAGTCACAATCGCAACCGCATCGTGCGGATGTAAACTCTCCATGTGGTTCACTCGAATCCAAAAATCATCCAATGTATCGTCTTTATTTAATTCTGCCTGAACGCGTCTTGCTGCATCTTCACAAAACATTAAATTTGCAGCATTCAATCGTGCAAACTCTTGCTCATCCGCACGCTTTACAGCAGCTTGAACAGGAGTAGGCAAAGCCGTTTCAATCTGATCAATTAAACGAGATATAGGCATATCATCAACTTTATCAGATAACTTTACGCGAACTTGAGCAATTGAGCGTTGACTATGCGGTGTTGCAGAAATACCTTCTGGAGTACCTAGCCATTCATGTACTTTTTCAAGATCAACTGAGCCTGATTTTCCAAATTCATCTTGAAAGCCTTGCTGAATAATATCGCGCGACAGTGCCGCGGAACATGGACAGGTTGATGAATACGGTACTTCAATACTAAGCTCAGTTGTGATTACCCCTTTTCTTAAAGAAGTAATAGGACGAACTTTATAAGCCTTCCAGCCTGTATTATCACTCTTCAATGATTTACGGCGTTCAAAAAATTCTAAACGGCATTCCAAGTAAGCGCTATCACTAATACCTTCGTGCGACTCAACAAAGTATTCAACAATTTCACGCAATAGCTTTGGCGTAATAACATTATCGCTAAGCATTTGATCAACCGCCAAATAGAGGCGCGACATATGAATGCCCTTGCTTTTTGGATCAGTAAGGTTAACGTAAGCTTGAACGCGCGCAACGGTTTGAATCTGTGCACCATTCCCATTGAGCATATGCACGGGCAATTCAATTTCGCTCATGCCAACCCAGTTTAAGGGCGCATTTGGTCCCTTATGAGGTTCATTTGCGATATCGGGTAAATCACAACTATTATCTGTACAGCCTTCACTTGCACTCATATGGAAGAGTCCTGAAATTATAAGCAGACAGCGATTATATTAGTCATCATCACAATATGCACTTACTATTATTTTCTGTAAGGAAGTCTGCTTTTTCGATATTTTGTACGCTAATATTTAGTACAAATCATCGAAAAAGGGGAGGGGTGGTCTATAAAAACACCTATTAAAACTCTAAAGACCGTAGTTCAGCTGTTTCTAAATGCTTTAAGTCACGCTGGCATGATGCTGGGAGTTTGTTAAAGGCAGTTAGAAGCACTTGCAAGGTATCACCATGCGCTACAAGCAAGAAAGTTTGATCATCATAATAGCTTTCAAGTGACCAAACAAATGCGCTTACACGTTGCATTACCGCATCGGCACTTTCAACATTATTACTGGTGTGAGAACTATCTAAAGCATCCTTGTCCCAAACAGTTTGATAATGTTCATTACTCAATAATTCAAAGCTACCAAAGTCACGTTCACGTAATCTTGGCTCTGGCTCTATCAAGTATTCGGTACCCAATATTTCCCCAGCAATAACAGCAGATTCGTAAGCACGTTTGAAGTCAGAACTAACAATGCGTGTTTTTGACCCCAGTAATTCATCAGCTTTTGCTTTCTTAATGGTTGTTTCGATTTGGGCGCGCCCCTCATCGCTTAAACCGTATTTATCTAAACCATTTTCTGGGGTACTAACAATGATGCCTTCTATATTTGCAAGGCTTTCACCATGGCGTAATATAAAATATTTGTTATTTAATTCTGTAATGTCTATTAGCTGATTCATGCGCGTAATGTAACAGAAATGATTTCAAAAAACTCTCAAAATTACACCCTGTTGCTTTTTCCTTATTTTTCAACTACTTTTTACACAGGACATATTTTAAAAGGAGAAGAATATGAGCAGACCAACCGCAGAGCAACTGCGCGACCCCGATTACACCCCACCAATTCACGTAGCCATTCCGCTAGGTATTCAACACGTTTTAGCCATGTTTGTGAGTAACTTCACACCTGCCATTATTATTGGTTTAGCCGCAGGCTATAGTTTTGGCTCACCCGATTAAGTCTATATGATTCAGGTTGCCATGTTATTTTCTGGCATTGCCACCCTATTTCAAACCATTGGTTTTGGCCCTGTAGGTGCGCGTTTACCCATAATGCAAGGCACGAGTTTTGCCTTTATTCCCGTTATGATTCCTGCCGTTAAAACCGTGGGTATGGCGGGTTTATTTGGTGGTATTTTAGTCGGTAGCATTATTCACACATTGCTCGGTTTCTTTATTGGGCGTATTCGCATTTGGCTACCTCCACTGGTTACTGGATTGATTGTTCTTACTATTGGCCTATCATTAATAGAAGTGGGTATTAAATATGCCGCTGGTGGCGTACCAATGATGGGCAAGCCTGAATTTGGATCAGGTCATCACTGGATGCTTGCTGGCATTGTTATAGTAGTTACGTTACTTCTCAAATCATTTACCAAAGGCTTATTATCATCAGCCTCTGTTCTGATTGGCTTATTAGCAGGTTACGGTGTTGCTTATATGATGGGCGATGTAAACCTAGGAAAAGTTGCTGGTGCTGCTTGGTTTATGATCCCTGAGCCTTTCAAATATGGGGTTACTTTTGACCCAGGTGTCATTATTGGTATTACACTTATGGCATTTGTTAGTGCAATTGAAACCGTTGGCGATATTTCAGGTGTTACCAAAGGTGGCGCACAACGTGAAGCAACCGCAAAAGAAATATCAGGCGGTACATTTGCCGATGGTATTGGTTCATTTGTCGCTGGAATTTTTGGCGGGTTACCCAATACATCATTCAGCCAAAACGTAGGCCTCATTGCGTTAACAGGCGTTATGAGCCGTACTGTTGTGACTATCGGTGCTTTATTATTAATCCTTTGTGGCTTAATTCCAAAAGTTGGCGCAGTTATCTCGACCATGCCTATCTCAGTTTTGGGTGGTGGTGTTATCGTTATGTTTGGCATGGTTGCTTCTGCAGGCTTGAATATGCTGTCTGATGTAAAATGGAATAGTCGCAATATGTTGATATTTGCCATAGCATTATCGGTTGGACTTGGTATAAAAGCAGTACCAGAAGCATTGCAACATTTATCAGGTACACCTGTATTGGATACCATCAAAATGTTGCTATCAACAGGCTTATTACCTGTCGCGCTTATAGCCGTTATACTCAACGTGGTATTACCCGAAGAAGATTAATTTTGACTTCCTTTTTGTTTTTATAACGGATTGTCGTTTATAGCAACAAACTAAAACGGCGCATTATTTATGCGCCGTTTTACCGCCTATACTTTCCACCTATAATTAATTAAAAAAAATTAACTAAAAATTTTATGAAAATCTGGATAAAAAACCCACTATCAATATTAATAGATAACGACACAGATGCCCGTGGCGGCATTGTAATATCTAATAACAAAATTACCGAAATACTGGCTTTAGGCGAAGTACCTTCTGAGCAAGTAGATCAAACCTTTGATGCCTCTGAGCACGTTGTCTTACCTGGCCTCATCAACACGCATCATCATTTCTACCAGACACTGACACGTGCTTTTCCCGATGCGTTAAATAAAGAATTATTCCCGTGGCTCAAAAGCCTTTACCCTGTTTGGGCGGGCTTAACTGAAGATTTAATTCACGTTTCTACGCGCTTAGCATCGGTTGAGTTATTGCTGTCGGGCTGTACTACGGCGGCAGATCATCACTATATTTTCCCCGAGGCTGCTCGTGAGGCCTTAGATGTTCAAGTTGATGCGATTCAATCCGTCGGCATACGCGCAACACTCACCCGTGGTTCGATGAGCTTAGGTGAAGATAATGGCGGACTGCCACCGCGCAACACGATTCAAACCGAAGACGCAATCTTGGCAGATTGTGATCGCGTGATTAATGAATATCACGATGCCAGCGAAGGTTCGATGATGCAGGTAGCGCTTGCGCCCTGCTCCCCTTTTAGTGTTACCGAAGATTTAATGAAAGAGAGTGCCATACTAGCGCGCGAAAAAAATGTACGTCTACACACACATCTAGCAGAAACCTTTGACGAGAATGATTTCTGCATCAAAGTATTTGGCGTTCGCCCTGTCGATTATTTAGAGCGTGTCGGCTGGATGGCTGACGATGTATGGCTGGCTCACGGTATCCATTTTAATGATGACGAAATTATTCGATTAGGTAAAGCAGGTGTAGGCGTAACCCACTGCCCTAGCTCCAATATGGTTTTAGGTTCGGGGCAATGTAAAACCTTAGATTTAGAGAAAGCGGGTAGCCCTGTCGGTTTAGGTGTCGATGGTTCAGCATCGAGTGATTGCTCCAACTTAATTCAAGAAACTCGCCAAGCCATGTTATTACAACGCTTACGTTATGGCTCAGCAGGCATTACGCATTTTGATGCTTTTCGTTGGGTAACAAAAGGCTCTGCACGATGTTTAGGGCGTGATGATATTGGAGAGATTGCCCTAGGCAAACAGGCAGATTTAGCCTTATTTAAACTTGATGAGATTCGCTTTTCTGGTTCTGGTGATCCCTTAGCGGCATTATTATTATGTGGCGCACACAAAGCAGACCATGTGATGGTTGCTGGTGAGTGGAAAGTTAAAAATGGTGAAGCGGTTGATGTAGACATAGATGAATTAATGGCAGAACACCAAAAAGCAGCGAAAATATTGGCACAAACATGACAAATAAAATACAAATCATCGAAAAAGAGGGGGGGTGGCCTATAAAAAACCTCTCAAAACTCAATAAATATAGTAAAAAAGAGGCTTTTGAAGCCTTTATGCAATGCAACACCAGTGAAAAATGGTGTGGAAGCATGGTTGATCGTCGTCCTTTCGCTGATTATCAATCTGTTCTCGATAATGCAGACAAATATTGGGCTGAATCTAAAGAAAAAGATTTGTTACAAGCTTTTGAAGGACACCCCGAAATTGGTGATGTATCAACGCTACGTGAAAAGTACCGCAATACTGCAAAATCAGCAGGGCATGAACAATCTGGCGTAAACACAGCATCCGAAAATACACTACAATCATTAGCGCAAGGCAATAGAGAATATAAAGACAAGTTTGGTTTTATCTTTATTGTTTGTGCCAGTGGAAAAAGTGCGGATGAGATGTTGGCTTTATTGTTAGCACGTTTGCCTAATTCACGTGAGCAGGAGTTGATAAATGCAAGCGAGGAACAACGTAAGATTACGCATTTACGATTGGATAAACTCTTGGATTTCTCCCCCCTCCCTAACCCTCCCCCCGCTGGGTAGAGGGGACTGGTCGTTTCTATGAAAGATAAGGCTAGAGCTTTACGCAAGAACCAGACAGATGCTGAGTTAGCGATTTGGCAGTTGCTTCGCGCAAAGAGAGTGAAAGGTTTAAAGTTTCGCAGGCAACATCCAATTCCACCGTATATCGTGGATTTTATTTGCGCTGAGAGAAAACTAATTATTGAAGCAGACGGCGGACAACATACTGACGCTGTTAAATACGACCAAAAAAGAACAGCGTTTTTAGAGTCAAAAGGCTATACCGTCATACGATTCTGGAATAACGAAATCCTAACAAATATCGAAGATGTGTACGAAAACATCATCAAACATATAGAAAAACCAGTCCCCTCTACCCAGCGGGGGAGGGCTAGGGAGGGGGGAGAAATCCCAATCTAGCGAAAAAGCAAAGAAGGAGAACCAAAAAATGAGCCAAATAACAACCCACGTCCTAGACACAGCAATAGGAAAACCCGCAGAAGGTATCGACCTAACACTGTCACATCTTGTTAATGGTAAATGGGATCTACTCGGCGGTGGAACAACGGACAGAGACGGTCGTGTAAGCGATTTATTACCCAATGAAGTTATTTTAAAAGAAGGGCGTTACAAAGTATTGTTCGTAACAGAAAGTTATTTTGATAAACAAAAAGTTGAAGCTTTTTACCCTTATGCAGAAGTTGTTTTTGACATCTCAGGCGATGGCGAGCATTACCATATCCCTCTTTTACTTTCGCCTTTTGGTTACTCTACCTACAGAGGCTCCTAAATAATGGAAGCACATATCGTAGAATGGCTAAACCTCCTCGTTCGCTGGATTCATTTTATTATCGGCGTTGCATGGATTGGCGCATCATTTTATTTCAACTGGCTAGAAAACCACCTAAACCGTAAACCACCTCAAGATGAAGGCATCGCAGGAAATTTATGGGCAGTTCATGGTGGCGGTTTTTATCATTTAAAAAAATTCACCAACGGCCCTGACAAACTCCCCGAAGTTTTACACTGGTTTAAATGGGAAGCGTATATGACATGGGTGAGCGGCATGACCTTGCTTGCCATTGTGTATTATTACAACGCCAAAGCGATGATGATTGATCCATCGGTTTATGATTTATCACCAACAGCCGCGATACTCATCGGTATTGGTAGTGGTGTTGTAAGCTGGTTTGTCTATGATCTTTTATGCAAATCACCGCTAAGAAAAAAACCGCTAATTCTTGGCATCTTTATCTTCATTTACATTTCAATACTTGCTTATGTGCTTACTCAATTTTTAAGCCCAAGAGCAGCTTATATTCATGTTGGTGCGGCAATCGGTACGATGATGGCGGCCAATGTTTTCTTTGTGATTATCCCCGCTCAAAAAGAAATGGTAAAAGCGCTCACAGAAAACCGCATTCCAGATGCAAGCTACGGTGAAAATGGCTTGCTCCGTTCGCGTCACAATAACTATCTAACTTTACCCGTGCTTTTCATTATGATTAGTAATCACTTCCCCAGCACCTATGGCAATCAATATAACTGGTTGGTGTTAATTGCTGTTGCGCTGGTGGGTGTATTGGCTCGTCATTATTTTAATATTAGACACATTAGCAAAGCTGTATGGATGCTACCCACAGCATTGTTTGGATTCATCATGATTGTGTTGGCAACCATGCCCGCTAAACAAGGTGAGCTTGCAACAAGTGATAAGATCACGACAGCAGAAATCATGCCTATAATAGAGCAACGCTGCATGAGCTGTCACAGCACAAAACCCACACAAGCGGGGTTTGCAAGAGCACCTGCTGGACTTGCTTATGATATAGCAGGCTCATTAGAAAACAATGCAGATAAAGTAAATACTCAAGTCATGCAAAAGATAATGCCGTTAGGAAATTTAACCCAAATGACTGCTGAAGAACGTGAAAAAGTGAATCGCTGGTACAGGACATTAAAACCATGAAATACCCACGCGATATGATCGGCTACGGTGCTAATCCACCGCATCCACAATGGCCAAATAAAGCCCGCATTGCGGTGCAGTTTGTGATTAATTATGAAGAAGGTGCAGAAAACTGTGTGCTACACGGTGACGATGCCTCTGAGCGATTTTTATCTGAAATAGTCGGTGCTGAAGCGATTCAAGGTCAGCGCCATGCCAATATGGAATCACTTTACGAATACGGCTCGCGCGCTGGTTTTTGGCGTTTGCATAGAATGTTTACCGAGCGACATTTACCCGTCACCGTTTTTGGAGTGGCGATGGCATTGGAGCGCAATCCCGATGTTGTCGAGGCAATGCTAAAAGCAGATTGGGAAATCGCCAGCCATGGTTATCGCTGGATTGATTATCAGCATATGCACATTGATCAAGAGCGCGAATATCTACAAAAAGCGATTGATATTCACGAGGCAGTGACAGGCTCAAAACCACTTGGGTTTTATTTAGGACGCTCAAGCCCCAACACGCACAAATTAGCCGCCGAGCAAGATTGCTTTAGCTATCAAGCAGACAGTTATGCTGATGATTTACCGTATTGGGCAACAATCGAGGATAAACAACAGCTGTTTGTGCCCTATACGCTAGATTCAAATGATATGCGTTTTGCCACACCACAAGGCTTTAACAGTGGAGATCAGTTTTTTAGCTACTTAAAAGACAGCTTTGATTTCCTTTATGATGAAGGCGCAACACAGCCTAAAATGTTATCGATTGGATTGCATTGTCGCTTAGTCGGTCGCCCTGGTCGTGCCATGGCTTTAGCACGTTTTTTAGACTACATTCAAACTAAAGAACACGTTTGGGTAACACGACGTATTGATATTGCTCATCACTGGAAAGAAAAATTCCCCCGTTAACTACGTCCCCTCTCCCTTCCCTCAAAGTTATCCGATAGATGAGAAAATTTAATGTTATTTATTTGGCCACCCCCCCTCTTTTTCGCTGTTTTGTATTAGAAATGGCACGTAAGGCAATTGGACATACATAAAATGATCGAAAAATTTAAAAAGAAATACATCAACCTAGCTTCCGACCGATTAGGCGCTAAAGCCATCTACGCAACTGATGACTTTTTTGCCGACAAACAACGTATGCTACACGATACCGATCCCGTTTTCATCGACGGCAAGTTTGATGATCACGGCAAATGGATGGACGGCTGGGAGTCACGCCGCAAGCGCACCGAAGGGCATGATTATTGCGATGTGAAATTAGCGCGCTCTGGCTTTATTCATGGTGTTGTTGTTGATACATCACATTTCACAGGAAACTATCCCCCTGAAATATCATTAGAAGGTTGTAACAGCGATAACACGCCTGATGAAAATACACAGTGGACAACGCTCATCGAAAAGTCTGCCATTAACGGTAATGATCAGAAAACTTTCGAAATCTCTGATGACAAGCTCTATACGCACGTGCGTTTGCACATTTATCCCGACGGCGGTATCGCTCGCTTAAAGATTTACGGCGAGCCACAATGCAATTGGGATAAGCTTGAAGCAGGCGAAATTAGAGATTTAGGTGAAGCCTTAAACGGCGGAAGAGCCATTGCCTGTAGCGATGAGCATTTTGGACAAATGAGTAATTTATTACTGCCTGACAAAGGCATTAATATGGGAGATGGCTGGGAGACTGCGCGTCGCCGTGGACCAGGACATGATTGGGTGCTCATTGCTTTAGGTCATGCAGGCATACTGACAAAAATCACTGTGGACACCGCATTTTTTAAAGGTAATTATCCTGATCGATGCACTATTCAAGCTGCAAACCTAAATGAAATACCAGATGATATAGCCTCGGCAAGTGAACGCTGGCAAGAGCTATTGCCCGAGCAAAAACTAGAGATGGATGCAGAGCATCACTTCACCGATCAAATCGTTGATTTAGGTACAGTGAGTCATATTCGTTTAAATATATTCCCTGATGGTGGCGTAAGCCGTTTAAGGCTTCACGGAATTATTCGCTAATAACTTTTTTCTAAAATAGAGAGAACAAAGAGAATAGAGGCAACCAACAATGATACTTACACCAAAACCATTAACCGCCGATGCATTCGCACCCTACGGAGAAGTCGTCAGCACCGATTCTGCAAAAAAAGAATTCTCAATGAACTACGGTTTAGCCACGCGCTATTTTGATCTTGCTAAAATAGATGTAGAAGAAAAAGGCGGTAAAACCTGCATTAGCCTCGTCCACTCTAATGCGATTAAATTCCCTTTCAGTGTTGAGAAAATGGAATACCATCCATTCGGCAGTCAACTCTTTTATCCACTGGGTGAACTCCCTTTCTTAGTACTAGTTTCAACACCGTCCGAAACACTCAACACCGATAAGCTCGAACTCTTCATCACTGATGGCAAACAAGGCGTAAATTATCATAAAGGTGTTTGGCATCATTATTTAATGCCATTAAATGATAACAGCGGATTCATGGTAGTAGATCGAAATGGTAATGATGAAAACTGTATTGAGACACAAATAAAAAAACAAATTCACATACAGTTATCATGAATACTATGAAAAAAGAACACCTATATTCTTATTTAGAATACAACGCCTTGCTGAAAAACGTGTTATGCTTTTTTAAATTCTCGTAGCACTAATACTAAGATTGATTGTGGTAGGTCTTCTATCTTCAGTAGATGCGTCCTTACCATTCGTTTTATCTCCTATCCATAACCTATTAGAACTAACACAGGCAATATCATATTCTGGATTTGACGTACCAATATCTGATAAAAATTGATTAAACTGCTGTGTATTTAAAGTTATATTATCTACTATAATTTTTGTGTAAGTGATATTAGTTTTTTCAGCGGCACATGTACTTGTTATTTGTTTTCCAACGTAATCTATATCTGCTGTTATTACAACTTTATTTGAGGGAGACCCTGAGCAATCACTTGTATTGTAAACAGATGCATCACGTGAGTATGAACTTCCATTTATAGTAAAAATATTGAATTCTGCTAAATTTACACTTGCATCATAAACACAACCTGTAGTCCACTTACCATCTAGGGTATGCAAAGCAGTTGAAGAACTACTTCCTCCACATCCAGCAATTAGAGCACTTGAAATAGTAATTAAAGAAATTAAGAGTTTGTTCATGTTTTTCCTTTTGATTAATTTTACTGATAATGATTATAGTATAGCATTTTTTGTTTTTTAATGGCGTAACAGTGTCACCTAGCTGACTAAAAAATAAGAAAAAGTTAAATTACGCTTGATAACTAACAAATAAAGCTTATATTTTTACCCTTAGTAACTTGCACTAAAGAGCATCTTTATAATAACTATATCCAACTATAACTTTGGGAAAGAGCATGAGTACAGAACAAATAAATAATATTGAAAGTAGCCATAATAGATTTTCTCAGGCACGTAAACACCTACAAACTAGAATCATTGGGCAGAATTTACTGGTAGACCGTCTACTCATTGCTTTATTAGCAGATGGTCATCTTTTGGTAGAAGGTGCACCTGGGCTTGCCAAAACCACCGCAATTAAAGAACTTTCTAGCGTGCTTGAAGGTGACTTTCATCGTTTGCAATTTACACCCGACTTACTCCCCGGTGATTTAACAGGTAGTGATGTTTATCGCCCTGAAACGGGTGAGTTCGTATTCCAAAAAGGCCCGTTGTTTCACAACCTTATTTTAGCGGATGAAATAAACCGTGCGCCTGCAAAAGTACAATCTGCTCTTTTAGAAGCGATGGGCGAGCATCAAATAACCGTTGGCAGTACAACCTACCCATTGCCACGACCCTTTTTAGTAATGGCAACCCAAAATCCCATTGAGCAAGAAGGCACATATCCATTACCAGAAGCGCAGCTTGATCGTTTCTTAATGCATATTTGCATTGGCTACCCAACGGCAAAAGCAGAAAACCTGATTTTAGAATTGGCTCGTCAACAAGCGAAGCAATCATTCACTAAAGAAAGTGAGGCTGTTCCTCAACTCACTAAGAATGATGTAGAGAACGCCCAACAAGAAGTGCTCAATATTCACATGGCAGAGCCTGTGCAAGAATATTTAGTGCAGCTCATACTCGCCAGCCGTAATCCATCGGCTTATAGTGAAGACCTTGCGCGATGGATCAGCTATGGTGGAAGCCCTCGTGCTACCATCTCATTAGACCGTTGTGCCAAGGCACACGCATGGCTAAACGAGCGTGATTATGTATCACCCGAAGATGTGCAGGCGATTGCTTATGATGTTTTACGCCATCGTATTTTGATTTCTTATGAGGCCGAAGCCGAAGGCATTACGCCAGATAAAGTTATCGAAGAATTGATCAAATTGGTGCCGGTTTCTTAAGGCGGTATTGGTATTGTGAATTTTTTTACACGCTGGTTTAAGCCTTCAACAACAGAGTCGATAGAAGACTCTCAGGGTGCGCCTGAAAATCAGCCACCAAACTCTTCTTTACTCAATTCTGCTACTCACGTAACAGCGCATGATCTTATCAGTCTACAGCAACAAGCACGCAAGCTAAATTTATACCAAGGCTCCTATGCCAGTGCTTCAACCACAGGCTCACATCGATCACGTTTTCGTGGCCGCGGAATGGATTACCAAGAATCACGGCTTTATCAAGCGGGTGATGACATTCGTAATATGGATTGGCGCGTCACGGCGCGAGCAGGTAAACCACACACCAAACTCTATCAAGAAGAGCGTGAGCTTCCCGTTGTGTTACTGGTTGATTTTAACCTTGGAATGTTTTTTGGCTCAACCAATTCACTTAAATCAGTCGTTGCCGCTAAAACAGCCGCTTTAATTGCTTGGGCGGTTGCCTCTCGTGGTGATCGTATCGGCGCATTATTGATTACCGAAGGCGACGAAGCAGAGACCCACAAAGAGCTACCACCAAAAATGGGGAAGCGTGGTGCTTTGCAGCTTATTCGTGAATTAGTGACCCACTCCAACCCACAAAAAGCAATGCAAACCACGGGTAGCCACACCAGTTTAAATGACCAACTCAAACGATTGAGACACCTAGCTCACCCTGGCACTTTAGTTTTTTTGATCAGTGATTTTTACAATATTGATGATGAGACTACCCAACATTTACAACGTCTCTCACGCCATAATGATATTCAAGCTATTCAAATTATTGACCCGTTGGAAGTTACGCCACCACCACCTGCTCGTTATAATGTAACAGATGGTGAGCGTTCGGGAATACTCAATACACGGTCGAAGAAAGGACGCCAACATTATCAAAAGTTCTTTAATCAGCACCATAGAATGGTTGAAGACTTAATGAGTAGCCACAATATTCCCTTATTACAAATATCTACCGCAGATGATGTTTTGCTTACGCTACAAAAAAACTTTGGTAACAGTAATAAACGAAGCTCCGTAGCATCACGAGCAGCTTAAATATTATGGAATCATTACAATTACAAGACATTCATTTACCCGAAAGCGCCAGTATTTGGCCGCTTGCCATTGGCTGGTGGATTTTACTTTTTCTCATTTTATTCGGTTCTTCTTGGTTGATTATTAAAGCAATCAAACGCGCGAAACAAAGAAAGCATCGACGAATGATTCTCTCAAAGTTTGAGGTATTAGAAACCAAACTTAAAACAAACCCCAGCAATGCCACTATCGCAGAAATAAACACTTTACTTCGTCAACTGGCAATCACTTATTATCCTCGAATAGAAATTGCCAGCCTTACAGGTAGTGATTGGCTACAGTTTTTAGATAAATCGGGTGATACTCATGAGTTTAGCCGTGGCGCTGGGCGTATTTTGATTGAAGCTCCCTATCAACTAGAAAAACAATTAGATAAACAAACAAACAAGCAGTCTGAACATAAAATTGAAAACTTGAATATTAATGAATTTACTCCTCTTATTAAAAACTGGGTTAAAAAAGTACTCAGGAGTAACCGATGATAGCCATGATCAATATGTTCTTTGATGTATTTTCATTTGCATCATTAACGCAATCAACATCGCTTGAATTTACTTTCGTCTGGGCATTCCTACTATTGCCTCTACCTTTTCTTGTTCGTTTATTACTCCCTGTAGCGCCAGAGAGTAACAAAGCGGCCTTACGCGTTCCCTTTTTTAGAGACATACAAACAGGCTTTACAAAAAACAAAAATACACGCTCATTATTGAGGCTAATTTTAGCGCTAATTGTTTGGGTATTATTAGTCACGGCAGCTGCGCGTCCACAATTTATCGGCGACACCATCACGCAACCTGTTACTGGCAGAAGCCTCATGATGGCGGTGGATATATCAGGCTCCATGCAAGCCGCTGATATGATAATTTCAGGTCGTCCTGTTACACGCTTAACCGCCGTTAAAGCTGTTGCCTCTGACTTTATAAGCAAACGTAAAGGCGATCGAATTGGACTTATCCTTTTTGGCACACAAGCCTATCTACAAGCACCGCTTACCTTTGACCGTAAAACAGTAAATATCTTATTAAAAGAATCAGCACTAGGCTTAGCTGGACGTGAGACCGCAATTGGAGATGCCATAGGTTTAGCCGTAAAACGCCTACGCAAAGAGGATGAGAAAAACCGTGTACTCATACTACTCACCGATGGAGCAAATACAGCCGGCAATGTAGAACCTTTAAAAGCCGCCGATCTTGCGGCACAAGAAAAAGTGAGAATTTATACCATCGGTATTGGAGCAGATGCACGAATCATTCAAACCCCTTTTGGTAGGCAGCGAGTAGGCGGGGTAGATTTGGATGAGCCAACGCTTCAAGCTATTGCTGATAAAACAAAGGGGCGCTATTTTAGAGCGCATAATGTTAAGAGTTTATTGGAGATTTACGCAATACTCGATAAAGTAGAACCTGTTTCAGAAGATGAATTAAGCTATCGCCCTGTTAAAGAACTTTATTATTATCCGCTGGCACTTGCCTTGTTACTAAGCGCGTTAATCGCATTATTTAGTGTTGCTACCAACCTTTTTACCCCTTCCAACAAGGGAGAGAAACACAAAAATAAAATACAAAACGTCGAAAAAGAGGGGGGGTGGTCTTAAAAATGGATCAATTACACTTCCTACAGCCACTTTGGTTGCTTGCTTTAATCCCTTTAGCCATATTGTGGTGGCTTATTGTGCGCACAAAAACAGGCAACTCAAAAGCATGGGAGAAAGTCATCGACCCCAAGCTTTTACCGCTATTACTACAAGGCTCTAACGAAAAGCATAGCTACTCAGAATCTATAGCCAAGTGGTTATTAGCATTTGCTTGGCTACTGGCAACCATTGCACTTGCCGACCCAGTGTGGGAGAAAATACCTCGCCCTGTCTTTCAAACAAACTCTGCACGTGTGATTGTTTTAGACCTATCAAACTCTATGCAGATTGATGACTTGAAGCCTTCTCGTCTAGCGCGGGCGCGTTTCAAAATTGAGGATATTTTATCTAATAATTTTGCTAAAAATGAAGAAGGGCAAATAGGTCTGGTATTATTTGCGGGCGATGCTTTTACCGCATCTCCCCTCACCCGTGATTCAGAAACAATCCGTGCCTTACTGCAAGTACTCACCCCTGATCTTATGCCATCACAAGGTAGCCGTGTGGATTTAGGCTTAATAAAAGCGCATGAATTACTCACCCAAGCGGGTATTACAAAGGGGCAAGTATTACTTATTTCAGATGGTGTCGAAGACCAAGGTGCTGCATTAAAGGCGGCGCAAAAATTAAAAGCTGATGGACACACCCTTTCTGTCTTAGCCGTAGGCACAGAGCTTGGTGGAAAATTACCCCAACTCAAATATAGAAATGGCGACAGTATTACCGTAGCCCTTGATTCTGAATTCCTCCAAGAAATTGCATCAAATGGTGGCGGTAAATTTCACCTCATTAGCACAACAGATTCTGACTTAAAAGCCGTACTTACCGCATCAACTGCCACTGATATTGCTAAACCTGAAGATAAAGCAAAAACCAACGATGACCTAAATTCTGAAGAGTGGAAATCATCAGGCCCCTTCATCATTTTACTGCTACTACCCTTAGCGGCTTTAGCATTTAGACGTGGTTGGTTATTTAATGTCTTGATTGTAGGCACTCTTATCAGTGTCATGCATCCACAGCCCGTACTTGCCTCTCCGATGACTGAGTCACTAAGTAGCACATGGCGTAATCTTTGGATTAACAAAGAACAACAAGCCGAAAAAGCATTAGAAGAACAGCAATACGATAAAGCAAGTTCGCTTTCGAAAAAACCCTCACTTCGTGGTAGTGCTTATTATAAAAATAAGAATTATGAAAAAGCATTAGAAGAATTTAAACAAGCGAAAGGGGCTGATGCCCGTTATAACGAAGGCAATTCCTTAGCAAAGTTACAGAAATACCAAGAAGCAATAAAGGCTTATGAGGAAGCACTCAAACTACAAACCAATATGGAAGATGCAAAAAAGAATAAGGCTGCTATGGAAGCGTTATTAAAAAAGAAACAAGAACAAGCATCAGGTGATTCCAAAAAAGATAAACAAAAGTCTGATGATAAAAACAAAGATGGTAAGACAGGCAAGCAAGGAGATAAAACAGAAAAAAAGGAGGGTGAAAAAGGAGAACAGGGTAAAGATGAAAACAACAAAAGTGGTAAAGACGATGACAAAAACCAGTTTTCTGAAGCCAATAAAAACCTAGATAAGCAAAAAGACGAGGATCAACCAAAAGACCCATCTGCGGCAAAAAAGAAAGACGAAAAAGATAAAAAAGAAAACAAAAGCTCCCAAGAAAATGAGAGCAACGATAAACAATCGGAAAATGAATCAAAAAATAGCGAAGCAAAAAATAACGCTACTGAGGATGAAAAAATAAAAGAAAAAGGAACTAAAGCAAACGCAAAAGAACTAAGTAAAGAAGAAAAAATGGCGGCAGAGCAATGGTTGCGTCGAATCCCAGATGACCCTGGTGGATTATTACGCCGTAAGTTTGAAGCACAATACAAACAACGCAGACGCTCAATTAACGAGACAAAACAACCTTGGTAAATGCAACTATCACGCAAAAAATGACTAACTTTATTCAAAAAATTTTATTATCGCTCATACTTTCATCATTAGCGATGCACAGCGCATCAGCTGAGGTGAAAGCGTTTCTTAATAAATCCTCTTTTTTTGCCGGTGACCCTATAACTCTAAATATAGAAACAGATAAAAAAGATAACGCACAACCAGATCTCAATCCTTTATTAAAAGATTTCACTATCATCGGTAATAGTACAAATTCTCAAATAAGAATAATGAATGGAAAAAGCTCTTTCAAAAAGAGTTGGGTAATAGAATTACAACCTAAATCAAAAGGAAATTTAACAATCCCCGCTATAACCGTAGGACAATTTAAAACTAATCCTGTTGATCTTTCGATTACTAGTTTGCCCCCTGAGGTTGCAGCAGAAACCAGCAAACATGTTTTTATAGAATCAACCATAGGAACATCAGGTGATACTACATTTGTCCAACAACAGCTCCCTTACACGATAAAACTATTTTATGATTCCACCTTACAAACCGCGCAAGTTCAAACGCCTGAACTTGAGAATGCAATTATAGAAAAATTAGGGACTGACAAGCGTTACGAAGTGATTCGAGCAGGAAAACGCTTTAATGTTGTTGAAAAGCGCTTTGTTATCTCACCTGAAAAAAGTGGTACTTTGTTTATTCCTCCTGCTACCGTTACAGGGCGTATTGCGTTATCCGGTGGCGATTCTCCGAAGCTACGTCAACGCATGGATGAAACGGATATGCTTAATCGCTTCTTTAATGACTTTAGGAATGATCCGTTTTTTAAAGATACCTTTGGTGGTGGATTTCTATCCAGCCGTTCACGCGGGCCAAGTAGACCTTTTAGCCTTGATAGTGAAAAAATCATAGTTGAGGTTATGCCGGTCCCTGATGCTTTTACAGGCTCAACATGGCTACCTGCAGAAGATCTAATCATCAAAGATAGTTGGGCAACAAATCCTCCTAATTTAAAAATGGGAGAGCCTGTTACTCGTTCGTTAACATTGCAAGCCAAAGGCTTGGCTGGCTCACAAATTCCTGATATTCAATACCCAAAACCTGATCACATAAAAAGCTACCCAGAAAAGGCAAAATCAGAAACTCGTACAGACGGCAACACCGTGTACGGCATACAACAAACAGATATTAGCTATATTCCTGATACCTCAGGAAAAGTAAGCTTCCCCAAAATAATGATTGATTGGTGGGATGTTAAAAATAAAAAACAACGTACATTTACATTGCCAGAATGGAATCTCAATGTTGCACCAGATTTAAGCTACAGCGCTGATAAAAACGTCTCCACTGAAGATAGCTCAAAAAAGATAGCCCCGGAAAATGCAAAACCAAGCGTAGATACGCTAAACGACAACACTGAACTGGCAAGTAATATTCAAGAAAAATACTGGGACTGGAAAACATTAATAGCCTTAGCTATTTTATTATTACTTTTTGCTTTCGCTATCTATCGATTTAAAAACAGCTCAAAAAAATTAGCCTCGCCTAGTACTCCAATTAAAAACAAGGCGCAAAACTTATCCGTTTTACATTCTGACTGTTTACAAGCTTGTAAAAATAACGATAAGCAGTTGATTGCCACAAAGTTAATTAGCTATGCACAAGCTTATTGGGCTGACGATTCTATCCATAGCCTCGGCAATATTGCTTCTCGCTTAGAAACAGGAGCAGAAATTATTCAAGAACTAGATCAAAGCCTATACGGTGACGATACCAAAAATTGGAATGCTCAAGCACTTACAAAACTGCTTGAAGATGGATTACAGAAAAAGCAAAAGAACGAACAAAAAAATACAGATGGGTTAACTCCCCTTTATCCTGCCTAGTTTTCAATTTTCAGTTTTTTACTAAGCAAGAAACACCATGTGCTAAAATCCAATCACAACCTTACCCAAACTGAGAGAACCCCATGGGCGCAACCGCTAAAGTAATATCCATGTACAAACCATCTACTTGGAAAGAAAAAGGATTAAAATGGACAATCACTATGTTCTTTTTTACCTTTGTTTTTCTCATGCTCCTTTTGATGTTTTTTTGGAGTAACGAGCCAGACCGCTTTGATGTAAATACCAATGCACAGACTGTAGCAGAAGAGATGGGTGTGAAAGTTGTCAATGGCTTTACCACCACGGCAACCTTATCTCGATTGGTAGAAACCTTGCTCGATAAATCAGGCGGATTTCTTGAAAATGATAGAATGCCTCCCGGTGTTTTAATGGACAATATGCCAAACTGGGAGTTTGGCGTACTGGTTCAATCACGTGATATGGCACTGGCTTTACGTAATGATTTAAGCCGCTCTCAATCACAATCTGTCGAAGATAAAGATTTGGTTAACACGGCAACAAAGTTTCATACCGATACAAACTTATGGATATTGCCACCTGCCGAAAGCCAATATCGTAACGGCGTAAAATCCCTAAATAGTTATCTAAAACGACTCGCTAGTCCTAGTGCATCAAATGCACAATTTTATTCTCGTGCTGACAATCTTGTGGATTGGTTAGGCTTAGTGAAAAGACGTTTAGGTTCACTCTCTCAACGCTTAAGCGCTAGTGTAGGTAAAGAGCAACTCAACACCGACCTTGCTGGTGATGCAGAAGCTAAGCAATCTACACCTAACGCAGCATCAAATTATATAAAAACCAGTTGGTATGAAATTGATGATGTTTTTTACGAAGCACGTGGACAAACTTGGGCATTAATTCATCTCTTAAGAGCTGTCGAAAAAGACTTTGGCTCAGTGCTTGAGAAGAAAAATGCGCTCATCAGCTTGCGCCAAATTATTCGTGAGCTAGAAGGCACACAACAAGCCATGTGGAGCCCAATTATTCTTAATGGAAAAGGTTTTGGCTTTGTGACTAACCACTCTTTGGTTATGGCATCTTACATATCTCGTGCTAATGCCGCTTTAATTGACCTTGAACGCCTATTACAACAAGGCTAATACATAAAAAGAGGCTTTTTACATACAAATCAACGAAAAAGAGGGGGGGTGGGTATAAAAACCTGATTTTCATGCCCACCCCCCCTCTTTTTCGTTGATTTGTATTGCTTTTCTATATGGAAAACGTATTCGAACTCAATAATTACTGGTTAATCGCCCTGACACTTGTTGCATTTTCAGCAGGTTATATTGATGCCGTCGCGGGCGGCGGCGGAATGTTAAACCTCCCTGCTTTATTGTTTGCTGGCGTACCTCCTGTTTCTGCATTAGCAGTCAATAAAATGACAGGCATCGCTGGCACTACCCTTGCAGTGATCAAATATGCACTTGAACAACGCATACATTGGCGCACCGTTTTCTATGCAACTATACCTTGTTTGCTTGCCTCCTATATTGGCGGAAAAATGGCGCTCAATGCATCTGCTACTGTTCTCGCTTGGGCTATTTTAATTTGTATTCCTATCGCTCTTTTTATCGTATTGAACGATAAAGCATCACAAAATAAAAGCCAAACTGAAGTGAGTGCGTCCAAAACTATTCTTGCCATTACACCTTTAGGCTTTTATGACGGTATTTTAGGCCCTGGCACTGGAACCTATATGGCGATTGCCGTTAGACGTTTTTTAAAATTTGATTTATTAGCCGCCACTGCCACTATTAAACCTCTAAATCTACTGACCAATATCGGGGCAGGAGTCGCCTTTTTAATTGCTGGTAAGGTCGTTTGGTCAATCGCTATACCTATGCTAGTAGCAAGTTCTGCTGGCGGATGGCTGGGAAGTCACTCTGCCATAAAAGGCGGTGACAAATTTATTCGTCGTGTTTTAGTATCTGTATTAGTACTAATGTTACTAGCCAATGCTTATAAGATGTTGTTTTCATAGACTGCTCTCAATGTTAAAGTAAGCATCCATGACAACAACCAAACCGACGACCTCCCAAGAACAACAACAAGAAACACTCCCAGAAATTATTGCCGCTATTGATCTTGGCTCTAATAGCTTTCACATGATTGTTGCCCGCGTTGATGATTATGGAAATATTTCCATGATTGATCAAATGAAAGAAATGGTTCGTCTACGGGGTGGACTAGATGCCAATAACAATATGGATGATAATGTTGCACAAAAGGCACTAGATTGTTTGCAACGCTTTGGAGATCGTATTCGGCACCTACCACATGAAGCGGTTCGCGCAGCGGGCACAAATACACTTCGCACCATGAAAGGCTCTGCCACATTTTTACGCAAAGCCAATAAAGCCTTAGGGCATCGTATTGAAATTATTCCAGGGCATGAAGAAGCACGTCTGGTGTATTTGGGTGTTTCACATACACTTTCTGATGATCAAGGCAAACAGCTAGTCATTGATATTGGTGGCGGTAGTACTGAATTCATTATAGGCAAAAAATTTGAACCTAGGATATTGGAAAGCCTTAATATTGGATCTGTCAGCATTACCAAAAAATTCTTCCCTGATGGTGATCTCGGTGCTGATAAATGGCAGTCAGCCGATACGGCCTTACGCCTCGAGATTATGCCCATCCAAAGAGCATTCTCATCTGCTAACTGGAAACGCGCAGTAGGCTCGTCTGGCTCAATCAAAGCAACCCGAGCCATTATCATTGAACTTGGCCTAGAAAAATTTGGCATCACCTTAAAAAGCCTCTACAAACTACGTGATCATTTAATTGCATTTGGCAATATTGAGCATATCAATTTACCTGGGCTTAAAGATGATCGCGCCCCTGTATACGCAGGTGGTTTAGCAATCTTAATTGCTGTTTTTGAATCTCTAAAGATTGAAACGATGACTGTGTCTGATGGCGCTCTACGTGAAGGCTTGCTCTACGATATGCTAGGGCGCATCCAACACGAAGATGTACGTGATCGCAGTGTGCAAGACTTAATGGTGCGCTTTAATATTGATGCCAACCACGCAGAAAGTGTTAAAAAAACGGCGTTGCATTGTTTTAAACAGGTTAGAAAAGAATGGGGAATCCGTAAAAAAAGACACCTTACACTGGCATGGGCAGCAGAATTGCACGAATTAGGCTTGAGCATTACCCATGATAAACATCATCTGCAAGGCTCGCACATTCTCGAGTATGCTGACATCCCAGGTTTTTCGCGTCGCAGGCAATATTGGCTTGCTATTCTTGTGAATACCCATCGTAAGAAGCTACCTGCTGATATTTTTGAAACATTGCATGAAGATGAGAGACAAGATATTCGGTATCTCAGTATTTTATTGCGTTTAGCGGTACTGTTACACCGTGCGAGGCTTGATGAGGATATATTACCCGAAGTAGAAGCTAGTACTGATAGCCTACATCTCAAATTACCTGAAGATATAAAAAACAGTGCGCTTTTAGAAGCTGACTTACAGCAAGAGAAGGCTTGGCTTAACAAAATTGGATTTAAGTTGTACGTTTAGCTATGTTGCCCTGTCATTGTGGTGAATACAGCAATCCATACAGACAACATTACCGTATCAGAGGTGGATACTGCCATACGCCAGCATGACGGTTTCGTTAGCGTATCACGTCCAACAATCTGCAAGAATCCTCAGCTTATCCAACTTTAATTCCCTCCGTCTTATAAATTGATTAAAATTTAAGCAACCTCAACTATAAAAATAGTTAATTTTAAAACAATTGGGCAACACCAAAAATGAAAAAAATAGCAATCGTCATTGCAGATCTTGACCTAGGTGGAGGGCAACGTGTCGCTATTAACCTTGCCAATGCCCTCGCAAAAAATAACGAAGTCAGCATTATTGTTTTTCAAGACGATGATACTCACTATAAAGCACCCGGTAAGTTGATTCATTTAGACTGCCCTCAAAAGCCCAGCATTTTAGGAAAAGTCTTTAACGTCTTTAAACGCGCTTACAATTTACGCAAAACAATCAAAAATGAACAGTTTGATTACGTTTATGGCTTTATGGAAACGGCCAACTTTCCTACTGCAATGGTTTTTAAAAATGCCGCTTTATCCGTACATTGCAACCCTAGGGAATTAAGCTTTTTTGAATCTGCCTTGGTTAAGCTAACTTATCATCGAGTAAAAAATATCATTGCCGTGTCAGAAGATGTAGCCAGTATTTTACGCAGTGATTACGGCTTAAAAAATGTATCTCGTATTTATAACCCAGTCGATGTTGAAGATATCACTGCTCAGGTCGATCAACCTTATCAACACCCAAAACCTTATATCGTTGCGCTAGGTCGCTTTCATGAAGTAAAACGTTATGATCTTCTTATCAATGCTTATTCAAACAGTAAAATGCAGCAAGATTGTGACTTAGTAATTGTCGGTGATGGTGAGTTACGTCCAGAATTAGAAGCGCAAGTTAAACAACTAAAACTAGAAAATAAAGTCCATTTTGTAGGCACGCAAAGCAATCCATTTCCTTATTTAGCAGGCGCAAGGTTCATTACGCTTAGTAGCAGAACAGAAGCTTTCCCAATGGTATTGATTGAAGCTCTGGCATTAAAATGCCCAGTAGTAGCCACAGACTGCCCAACAGGGCCACGAGAAATTGTCGAGCATGGCGTGAATGGTTTATTGGTAGAAAATGAAAATACGGTAGAATTTAGTAAAGCGATAGATCAGCTTTTTTATGATGTGGA